>ERZ795031.465-NODE-465-length-49723-cov-23.098111_pt1 | contig 49723 bp, 37 predicted proteins | sample MGYA00375123_ERZ795031 | MGnify/ENA primary metagenome ERZ795031 (study PRJEB30166, sample SAMN05720159) | activated sludge metagenome | isolation source: anaerobic digester from wastewater treatment plant | place: USA | collected 2015-04-21 ...
CCACTGAAACCCTTAATGGCTATATTGTGTGTTGGCAACAGTTAATATTTCAGCTTTAGACCGACTGGAACTTTCAATGTGTCTGAATCATACATATTTATATAGATAATTAGGCTTTTTTCTAATCCAGTATATGTAACGTTGTATTTGTCTAACATTCCTCCCCATTCGCTATTTTTAGTTTTAAAAGGGCAACAACTACCAATTCGATAATATTCTATTTTTTCACCATTTGGTCCAGATAAGGCATTTAAAAATCTTCTTTCATTTTTGGGCCCTTCAGAATTGCCACCTACCATAATGGGATTTTTTTCAGTATATCCATATGTAATGTCTTGACTATACTCAGTAATTTTAAAAGTATTATCATCTATTAATTCTTGTTTTAATCTTGGACTTCTATAATCTCCGCTCGTCATTTTTTTAGAGGTTGAGCAAGATATAAGGACTAAAATTGTCATTGCAAAAATCAAAAATTTCTTCATAATCGTTAAATTTTTACGTGTGTCTGTCATTTTAATTGTTGCCAACGGTCGGCAATTGCTTACGCTGGGGAGTAAACCGCCAGCAGCGTCATCGCATGTTAAATTTTTACTAAAGTACTAAAAACTTTCTAATCTGCAAATCAGCTCCAGTAGGCTAAACCACCTGTTAACAACAGAAATCTATTTTAATTTAACCATTTGTCAATCAATTTTAATTTTCGGTTTAGTTTATAGTATCTTTCTTTTTGTAACCTATTTAATTGCTTTAGTGTTTTATTAATTTCGGATTTTTGTCCTTGTGTGTCCCAATTCCACACAGGATTAAAAATCTCTAATCTTCGTCTTAATTCTTCTCGAAAATCATTAGAAACTAGGCCAGGAATTCCATATAATTCGTAATGTTCTGTTAAGGGCAAATAAAAAACAAAACCAGTAAAAAAGTCTTTATATTTTAGTTCGGTTGTTGAAAAAGGCCAAAGGTCAAATGTGTCATAACCAAATGGTGAATTTTCGAAGTCAAACCCCATACTTTTAATTCCAATATATTTGAATGAGGCGTCCCACTTACCTCCCTGTATTGGAACATGTGGGTCACCAATATCTGGATTATTAACGGGCAAGGATGTCCATGTGTTCAGTAGTACGTTTGCTACTTTTTGTGGGTATTTCTCAAAAATATACCTTGCAGTATTAGGTATGTAGATTGAATTTCCTTGCATTTCATTTTTAACATCTTTACTAAATGCATGCCTGTAGTTCAGGATTACTAAAGCTTTTTTTCGTACATTGTTTTTTAATTGTATCTCATATTGTTTAATAAAATTGACCGCCATAATTGAATCAAAATTTGGTTGTTCATAAAACCAATTTTTGTATTCCGTGGAGGTCTTAAAATTTTCCCAACCGGGAAACTCAAAGGATAATGGATGTATTTTTAGTTTAAGTGATTCTTGAACCGTATTGTTTAACATGTTTATTGATGAGAGAAAGTGATAAAAATTATATTTCTCCCAATAGGGAGAAAACGTTAAATTCCTATAAATGTTGAGCAGTTGGTCTTTTCTTAGTTCTTCATTTGAATAATTGGTTTGTAAAAAAATATTTAAATCCTGTTGAATTGTTATGCTCCCAATTTCTGTGTAAATATTACCAATATTTGATATAAAGCGCTCATCTTTAATAATGTCCAGCAATAAATTATATTGCGTTACTTCTCCATGAAATCTTTCACAAAAAATTACTATATCATATTTGTCCCAAAGAGTCATTATATACTCTTTGGCAGAATAAGAATTCTTTTGTAAGAAGTGAACGTAGGATGAAATTTCATTATTTAATTTTTTTTGTCCTAGACAGGCGTATGTATTAAAAATAATGAGTATAAAAAATAGTATTCTTCTCATTCTTTTATCATTATGGTTGCTAACGTTTTCGGGTATAGCCCGTTGCCTGGTTCGGAGCGCCCACTTGTCCGGGTACACCAAACGAACCCAAATGAGTTGAAACCCGCAAGAGCACTTTGCCGGCAATGGAATTTACCCGGTGTTGGGCACAGTGCTTGGTTAATCACCAAGATTTTCTTTTTTTATCAAAAACCATTTTCCTTCGATTCTTTTAAAAAAATATTTAACGTTAACTCCAGTTTCTATTCCGATCCATTGAAATAATCTTTCGTCAGTATCCCTTAATTCTCCTTCGAAATTATCAAAGATCTGTGGACGATAATTTTCAGTCATAAAAAAATAGTCATGTTTCCAATCCTCTTTTTTTATTTGAATAGTCACTATATCTCCTCCAATCTCTACTGGATCTTCCCAAGTCTTGAATTCAAGAGGAAATTTTATTCGTTCAATTTGAAAAACTGAGTCAACAGAAAACTTAAAGAAGAAAATATTAAAGTCTTCATTTGTCCTTTGAGAAAAGGAAGTACAAATGGAAATCATGATTAAGACAATTGTGGTAATAATAGTTTTCATAAAATGTTATGTAACAAGAATCTCAGCATTGTGCCCAACTCATTTATACACGCCACTCTGTTGCGCCTTATTTCCATATTTGGATGGATAGACGCCATAAAGTTGCGTTCTATTTCTATTCAAAAGTAGAAAAATTATTTATTTGATAAACCAAACTTTTGAACTTCCTTACTACAAACCATCAAAAGGCGGTTTAATTTTTTGTAGTTTTTTTCAGTAACGTGCATGTAAATTTCTGTGGTTTTAGAATGTTTGTGCCCGAAAAGTTCCTGAATAAAGTTTAAATCTATTCCCTCGCTTGGTATAGGTTGCCTTCGGCGAGCTCTCCCCTAGCTGGCGGATCGGTCAGCGTAGCGTAACCCTCGATTGGTGTTACTTTGGGCGCCTGTATTTGAGCATGGGGTTGCTACATCGTTGCAAAAGAGCAGCCCTTTAACAGCCTTGCAGTAAGGGATAATTTGCTGTTTGGTTGCAGGCAGGAGGCCATACTTAGCTACGGCTATGTAGCAAACTTTGCCGGTAAAAGGTTAAATTGGCCATAACCAACTTTTAAGGCAGTAGATGTGTTAGGTGAACATTACACCGAATTCGCCTGTTTAACCTTTGCAGCTGGTATTCTTTTTGCTGTTGTAATAATGGGTTCTTGTAAATTAAAAATATAGCTATTCGACGAAAACCAAACATACCATTAAAATTGTTCGTAAAAATTAACCGGTCTAAGAACATTTTAGTAAAATTTCAAATAAGTTTGTACCATATAAACTGGTAAAGGGAAATGGCAAGGGTTTACTTCACAATTGGCGGGAATCTAGGTGCCAGGGAGAAAAATTTGGAAGAAGCACGCAACCTTATTTCTGCACGAATCGGGACAGTTAGCAAGCAATCGGCAATTTTTGAGTCTGAACCTTGGGGTTTCTCAAGCAACGATAATTTTCTAGGGCAAGTGCTCATGGTCGAAACCAGCTTAACCCCGGCTGCGCTCATGCTTGAGATATCCTACATAGAGTCGAAGCTGGGACGTGAGCATCAGGGAATCATGTATTCCTCCAGAACAATAGATATTGATGTTCTTTTCTACGACCAGCTTGTGCTTTTCACACCTGAACTTATTGTTCCCCACAAGCACCTGCACAAGCGTCGCTTTGTGCTTGAACCGCTCAACGAGATTGCTCCGAATTTCATTCATCCGCTTTTCTCCATGACCGTTCACGAGCTTCTTTCATCCTGCCCCGACGAATGCAAGGTCTGGCGCTACCAACCTGTAGGTGCCTAGCTACAAGCATAATAAGTTAAAGTTAGGGTTTAAGCTGGTTGTAGCAGTAATTACCAAGGTAAAAAAATCCCTTTACGTTAATCGCCATTGTTGGCGCATTCCTCCGTTTTGAATAACCTTTGGTGTTGGCCCAAGAGGTAAAACCATATTTTAAACTTTCCACCCCGAACTATTCATTTTGTCAGCTTTGAGGCAGCTGCCCAACCTGGTTTCTGTTTACGGTTGGAGATACCCTGACCTGCCCTTTTCAACCTTATGACATTATTAAAAGTTTCTCTATAGCCTGAACTTTACCCCAAAGGGAAAAAATGTAAAGGCAAAAAAGTTGTTGAAATGCTCCTCGTCCATTGTCGAAAAGTAAACCCTATTGGTAGGCATTACAACAACCAGAGGGGACGCTTCGATATATACTCTCTTTGTAATCCTAACATTCAGCGTAAGACTTACATTGGCAACCGGTCCAAAAATATTATGATGCTCCATTTCGCTAAATGTATAGCTTAGTGGCTTTTCCCAGTATGCATGAACCATTCCAAGCCCAAGCCCTGCTGTCCAGAAAAGCCTGTTTTTGACAACGTTCAGCTTATAGTAGCCGTTCAGGCTGAAAAGGTTGAGGTTTGTTTCCAACTCGTAAGGTTGATCGGTTGCGGCAAAACCAAGGTGCCTGGAGTTCTCGTATGAAATTCCCCATTGCCATTTTTTTTTAATATCACGTTGGTACTCAAAAAAAATCCTTACCCCCAGCGAATTGTAGCGGTCAATTATCATTCCAGACTGAAAGGATAAATAGTCAACCTTACAGGTGTCGCTGCTCCCAAGAGATAAAGCGTTAGCGTTGCCAGCTATCACAAATGATGAGAGCAGCACCATCAGCCTTAAACTATTATGCGTCAACTTCATATGGCATCATCGTGTAAGTTAAAAAAATCAATCAACCGGATAAGTTTTGCTCTTGCTGCTACAAATTAGTATAATCCGCAACAGGTATAAATGTAAGAAAAATGTTCATGCAGCTAATTCCATGTAATAAGAAATCCAGCTGGGACGAGGGGTTAACAGGATTGAGTAAATCAGCCGCAGCAAAATGAGCTGCATTTTCTAAGAAACCAAGTATCTTTTTAAGATTAATCCTGACTAATTTAGCACCTTTATGTTACCATTAGTAGCTACATTAAAAAAAGCAGCTGACAGATGAAAAAGGTTGGCATTTTAATTACAGTTGCGGCGTTAGTGGTTGGAACAATTGCCGTTGTAGTTTATAATTGGCTGTCGAACGAGCGTAAAAAAGATATAGAGGCCACCGCTGCTTTACCTGCGGATGCCCCTCTAGTTGTAAAGATTGACAGCTACACGCAGATTAGCCAATCGCTTAAGGCAAGCAATGAATGGAAGTCGCTACTGACAAGAGAGGATGTTGCCCTTGTTGATAGGATGGTGGCCATTACCGACAGCATGGTTAGTGTTAACCCGGTTGCAGCAGGTCTGCTAAAACCAAGCGCGATTTATGCAGCCATCCTGCCTCAAGGCGACAAGTCAAATCAGCTTCTTGTTTCATTAAAAGTACCCGAAAACATCTCTATAAGCGACATACGCCAACTTATAGAGCCATTGGCGTTTGGCAGCTATACCAGCCATGTTAAAACCTACAATAGGACCGAAATGCTGGTATTAACATCAACCTCGAATCCACAGAAGCAAGCGGCTTTAGCAATCAAGCACGGCATCCTAATGGTTGGCAGCCGGGAAATCATGGTTGAAGAAACGATTAACCGGCTTGAAAGCGAATATACGCTACAAAGCAACCAAAAATTTGCTACTATAAACCAAATGGCCGGACAGGGGGTAGATGCCTCCCTTTTTATCAACTTTTCAAAATTACCTGTTCTACTTACATCCTGGCTGAACGACAATTTTCAGGCAAATGCAAATTTTGTTGCCGATGTTGGGGATTGGGGTGAGGTTGACCTCCAGCTTACAAAAAGTAGGCTAACAACCAGTGGTATAATCACAACATCCGACTCTGCAACCTCATTTCTGGGACTAATAGCCGCTCAAAAACCCGTTCAGCCCGAAATTCCGGGTATTCTGCCCGCACAAACCAGCTTCTACTTCTGGCTGGGCATTTCAGACCTTGGTAGGTATCTTGAGGATTACCGCACCTACCTTGACCGATCAGGAAGGCTGTTTGCATATACGCAGGCACTTGCCAAAATTGGTGGTAAAGTTGCGATGGAACCCGAAGAGCTATACAAGCGTATTCTGCTCAATGAACTTTGTTTGGTTTGCCTCCCCTCTACTCCATCCGGCAATGTTGATGAATGGTATGTTGTAGCACAAAACCAAAGCTCCAGCACAACAGGGCACCTGCTTGGCAGTCTTTCGGGGAAAGGCGGCTCACTGCCTGCTGCGAGCATTAATGTTGACGACAAGCATTCGTATGGAGTTTTCCGGTCTCCCGTGCCTGGAATACACCGGGCTCTATTTGGAGACCTTTTTAGTGTTGTATCGGATGAATACTACTGCTTAATAGACCAGCAAATTGTTTTTGGCTCTTCTATAAAATCGTTGGAATTTTTCATTAAGGAAGCGTCGCGGGGAACAACCCTTCAAAACAGCTTGTTACACCAGGATGTGGAAAAGGAGCTGCCGGAAAAGGCGAACTACCGTATTTATACAGTTCCTTCTAAAGCGAAAAGGCTATTAGGCAACTATTTAAGCAACAGGATGGCTACCATGCTAACCTCATCCCCAACAGGTAAAACCGGGGCATTGGCATGCCAGCTGGCCGGTGGTAACCGAAATATTGTGGCTACCCTTACAGTTAATCCCTCTGTAAAAGAACAAGTTGCAGCATTACCAGTGGAGTGGGTTTGCCAGCTCAGCAACACACCAACCCTTATGCCACAGGTTGTGGTTAACCATAACACCGGCGAAAAGGAAGTGCTCGTTCAGGACAAGGCCAACACGCTTTACCTTATTGACCGCTTTGGGAAAACAATCTGGAAACGTACTGTTGACGGGCAAGTTATTGGTAATGTTACCCAGGTTGATATTTTCAACAACCGCAAGCTACAGCTGGCATTTAGCACCAGCAGCAAGCTTTACGTTATTGACCGCAACGGGAAGGATGTTCAAGGATTTCCGGTCATTTTCCAATCCAGAGCCACCAATCCCCTCATGGTGGTTGACTATGAGGGAAACCATAGCTACCGGTTCTTTCAGGCTTGCAGCGACCGAAAAATTTATGTATTCGATTCCTATGGAAAAATCGTTCCCGGATGGATGTTTGGTAGTACGGAAACTATAGTCAGTGAACGAATTGGTTACGCAAGAGTTGCCGGACTAGACTATATCATAGTTTTTGACCAAAACCGCCCATATATACTTAACCGAAAGGGCGAGGAGCGGGTTAAACCCGAAAGGTTTTTTGCAAAAAACCCCAATAGCCATTACGCCCTGGGAAAAGATGAGAAAGGAAGCTACTTCGTAGTTACATCGGATACAAAAGGCTTAATCAGGTTCATGTACCTCAACGGTAAGGTTAAAGATATGGCATTGCGTCATTTCACCTCATCGCATTCCTTTGGATATTTTGATGTTACCAGCGATGGCCAAGACGACTTCGTTGTTGCCGATGGTGAGTACCTCCTTGCCACCGACCATCTGGGAAAGAAAATATTCTCCACCCGCTTCAAAACTAAATTGCAACCCGAACTTTACTACTTTAAACTTGAACAAATTATGGGTATTGGTGTTAGAGCGGCAAGTAATGATGAAAACTACCTGGTTGACGGATCGGGAGAGATAGTAACAGGCTTTCCCATTGAGGGGTGTACAATGTTTTCAGTTGCCAAGCTGAGCAACTTGTCCAAAATGTACAACCTGATAGTTGGCGTAAAACAGGGAGCTGTTGTATGCTACACCCTAAATAAATAGCTACCTTCGCACAAAAATTACAAAAGGTAATATCATGTTTGCATTTTTAACCTTCCTGTTCTACTTTTTTCTCACCCTGATGATCATCGGATTTTTGGGCCGATTAATTTTTCGGTACTGGATGAAAAGAGTATATCGTAAGATGAATGGCAATGCGAACGAAACAAAAAAGCGTAAAACAACCACCAGGCAAACCCGGGAAAAACCCTCAAAAAAAATAATTAATAAGGACCAGGGGGAGTATGTCGATTTTGAAGAAATAGACTAATTTCACCCGTTTAATTTAATCGTAATTCTTAAGTTGTATTAATAAACGCTTACTGCTTATTAGTAATTCGACGTTATGAGCGTATTGCGTGAAATTGGTGAAACTAAAGGAATGGTTTATGCGGGTTGGCGGGTAAGTCTTTCTACATTTAAAAAAATTGATTTTATTAGTGATTATGGAAAATGTAGTAGCAGGAATTGATATTGGCGGTACAAATACCGTGGTAGGACTGGTTACCAAGTCTGGTGAAATACTCAAGGAAACAACCCTTTCTACGCGGCTAGAAACAACTTTTGATGGTTTCATCAAAATTCTGGTTTCGGAAATCGAAAAGCTGCTCATGACGTTCGAGCACGACTACAAGTTGGTAGGTATAGGAATTGGAGCACCTAACAGCTCATACGATCTGGGTGCTATTGTTGACGCACCAAACCTTCAGTGGAAAGGGATTCTCCCTGTTTGTAAGGAGATAACAAAGCATACTGGCGTTAACAGCGTTGTAACAAACGATGCAAATGCAGCAGCAGTTGGAGAAATGCTTTTTGGCGATGCACAGGGTATGAAAAATTTTGTAATTCTTACCCTTGGTACGGGTTTGGGAAGCGGCATTGTAGTTGATGGCAGACTGGTTTTAGGTTCTGAAGGTTTTGCAGGAGAGTTTGGGCATATTGTAGCTAAACCCAACGGAAGGCAGTGCGGTTGCGGAAAACGTGGCTGCCTCGAAACCTACGCTTCTGCAACCGGAATTCGCCGAACCGCATTTAAAATGCTGGCCGACAGCAACCATCCAAGCCTCCTGAGAAACATTACCTACGACAAGCTGACCTCAAAATTTATCACCGAAGCTGCAAAAACCGGTGATCCGTTGGCTCGCTCGGCATTTGAATACACCGGGCTTATTCTTGGAACCCGCTTGGCCGACCTGGTGGCCATTCTTAACCCTGAGGCTATCTTTTTCTTTGGAGGTCTTGCCAATGCCGGGGAGCTGCTACTCGACCCAACACGTCGCTACATGGAAGAGTACTTGTTTCCGGTATTTAGGGGAAAGGTAAAACTTCTGATTTCAGGGCTACAGAATAAAAATGCCGCTGTCCTGGGAGCCGCCGCATTGATGTGGAAGGAGCTATAAATAACGCTTAAATTTTTGATTTTTTTCAGCCGCTTCTTTTCGACACCTGCGGGAGCATAATTTTTGCAATTGAACTGGTAAAAAAGAGGTTGTTCAAGAGAATCTATGATTCCCCTTCATTAAAAGCAAATTCAAACATCCTGAAAACCACAAAATAGTGGCATGCCTATAAAGCCCCATTCGGGATGCTTCAAATTCACATAATTTTCTAATGATGAAAGGACATGTTCATCTTATGCACTTTACCCTCACACAAAAAGAACCAACAGCCCTAGGGGTTGTTGGTTCCTACATTAAAAATTGTTCCAACTGTTAGTCGGTAACCCTCTCGAGTAAAATTTCAAGTATTTTCACCGCAGCAACAGAAACAGGTGTGCCTGGGCCGAATATACCAACGACTCCATGGTCGTAAAGGAATTGGTAGTCCTGTGGTGGAATAACTCCTCCAACAATAACCATGATGTCATCACGTCCTAATTTTTTTAACTCCTCAATTACCTGCGGAACAAGCGTTTTGTGGCCTGCGGCCAGGCTGGACACTCCGAGCACGTGCACATCGTTTTCAACTGCTTGCTTGGCCGCTTCGGCTGGTGTTTGGAACAGGGGGCCAATATCCACATCAAATCCAATATCGGCATAGCCCGTAGCAACCACCTTAGCACCACGGTCGTGCCCATCTTGCCCCATTTTGGCAATCATGATTCGCGGCTGACGACCCTCGAGTTTGGCAAACTTTTCGCAAAGTTCACGAGCTTTAGCGTAGTTTTGATCTTCCATAGATTCAGCAGAGTAAACTCCTGATATTGAACGAATAACAGCCTTGTAGCGTCCTACCACTTTTTCGCAAGCCATGGAGATTTCACCAAGTGTTGCGCGTCTTTTTGCCGCCTCAACCGATAGCTCAAGTAGGTTTCCCTTTCCGGTTTCAACACAACGGGTAATAGCTTCAAGAGCAAGCCTAACCTCCTCGTTGTTACGTTCGGCTTTTAGCTTGTTTAACCGGCGTATTTGCGCCTCCCTAACTGCAGTATTATCAACGTTAAGAATTTCAATGGGGTCCTCCTTGTCGAGGCGGTACTTGTTTAAGCCAACAATAATCTCTTTCCCCGAATCAATACGAGCCTGGCGACGGGCAGCAGCCTCTTCAATTTTCATTTTTGGAATGCCGGTTTCAATGGCCTTCGACATACCACCCAACTCTTCTACCTCTTGTATTAGAGCCCAAGCCCTGTGGGCTAGTTCATTTGTAAGATACTCCACATAGTAGGAACCGGCCCAAGGGTCAACTACTTTGCAAATGTTGGTTTCCTCCTGAAGGTAAATCTGGGTGTTGCGAGCAATGCGAGCAGAAAAATCGGTTGGAAGGGCTATTGCCTCATCCAGGGCGTTGGTGTGTAAACTTTGGGTATGACCTAGCGCAGCAGCCATTGCTTCCACGCACGTTCTGGCCACGTTGTTGTAAGGGTCCTGCTCGGTTAGGCTCCATCCCGAGGTTTGGCTATGGGTTCGTAATGCCATAGACTTTGGATTTTTCGGGTTAAATTGCTTAACAATTTTTGCCCAAAGCAAACGTGCTGCCCTCATCTTGGCAATTTCCATGAAATGGTTCATGCCAACGCCCCAGAAAAATGACAGCCTGGGAGCAAAAGCATCAATATCGATACCTGCCCGCAGCCCTGTTCTGATGTACTCCAGCCCATCGGCAAGGGTGTAGGCCAGCTCTATGTCGGCGGTAGCTCCTGCCTCCTGAATGTGGTACCCGGAAATGGAAATGCTGTTGAACTTGGGCATAAGCTTCGAGGTATAGGCAAAAATATCGGCTATAATCCTCATGGAGAACTCCGGCGGATAGATGTAGGTGTTGCGCACCATGAACTCTTTAAGTATATCATTCTGTATTGTTCCGCTCAGCTGCTCAAGAGTTGCTCCCTGTTCTAATGCTGCAACAATGTAAAAGGCCATAATTGGGAGCACTGCACCATTCATGGTCATGGAAACCGACATTTTGTTAAGGGGTATGCCATCGAAGAGAATTTTCATATCCTCCACCGAATCAATGGCCACACCCGCCTTGCCAACATCGCCAACCACCCTTTCATGGTCGGAATCGTAACCACGGTGGGTGGGCAGGTCGAATGCTACCGATAAACCCATCTGTCCGGCAGCAAGGTTTCTCCGATAAAAAGCGTTCGACTCTTCAGCTGTTGAAAATCCGGCATACTGCCTGATGGTCCAGGGTCTCATCACGTACATGGTGCTGTACGGGCCTCTCAGAAATGGTGGAATACCTGCCGCATAGTCCAGATGCTCCATACTTTCCAAATCGGCTTCTGAAAAAGCCGGCATAACCGGTATTTTTTCCGATGTTACCCACTCCGGATTGTAGCTTAATGGGGATTTTGGGGCATTTACCTCATTAATCCTAACTTTTTTAAAATCTGGGTTCATCCCTGTAGTGAATTTACTTTTTACCAATTTCGTTTTAAAAACTTTTCAATTAGTGATTATCCAACCTGAAGGCTCAACCAGAAATTCCTAATGTATTATGATATAAAAATAACGCACTTTAAACCTACAACGGATGGCTAATCGCCGGAAAAGCAGGGTTTAGATTGACAGCATCTTCTGGTAGCCTTTCAGGGTTTCAAGCACATTACTTTTTATGCTGATGAAATTGCTAATCCCTTTAGACTCGAGTTCGGATTTGCACTGCGGTTCTCCCGCCACTACGAAAATTGTCTTTCCGGCAAGTTTCTCAAAGGCAATAGGGGCAAGTTCAGAGTACTCATCATCGGAGCTGCATAGCACCACTATTTCTGATTGTGAATCAAGTGCTGTCTTAACACCCTCGTCAACAGAATTAAAGCCAATGTTGTCCAGAATCTCAAATCCGGCAACTGCAAAAAAGTTAGAGCTGAATTGGGCTCTTGCCCGCCGCATGGTGAGGTTGCCAAGGGTCAACATAAAGACTTTGGGCCGCCTTCCGCTTTTGTCGGTTCTGTAGCGTAGCTCCTCGAAAGCCTGCGCTCCCCGGTACGGAGTAAGGGGTTGGGCTATTGCATCTGCAGGTTTAAGCTTGTTTTGACGGGTAACAACCTCCGCTGTTACTACGTTCAAATCGGCTACCTCGTTGAAGTTGGGGTACTGGTTGGTGCCTAAAATTGTTTCACGTCGGGTGGCTATATTGGCGTCACGCTTAGCCGCAACTTCGCTAATACGCTCCTGAACATACCCCTTGATAAAGGCATCACGGTAGCCACCCATCTCGTTAACTTTAAGGAAAAGGTTCCATGCATGCTCGGCAATGGAAAGGGTTAACCTCTCAATGTAGTAGCTCCCCGCCGCAGGGTCAGCAACTTTCCCAAAATAGGCCTCTTCGCGTAGTAAAATTTGCTGATTCCTTGCAATTCTTTCGGAAAATGAGGTTGGCTCGGAATAGGGGGCGTTGAATGGTAAAACGTTCAGCGAATCAACACCTGCAAGAACGGCCGACATGCTTTCTGTTGTTGTGCGGAGCATATTTATGTATGGGTCGTAAACCGTCATGCTCCACCGACTTGTTTCGGCATGAATACTCATGCGAGCAGATGTCTCAATAGTTGGCTTGTAAACCTCAACCATTTTTGCCCAAAGCAGCCTGGCCGCTCTAAATTTGGCAATCTCCATGAAGTAGTTGGTGCCAACAGCAAAGTTGAAGCGAATACGTGGCGAAATATCATCTATACCATAACCTTTTTGGAGTAGAAACTGGATATAGTCGTTGGCCATTGCCAGCGAAAAACCCAACTCCTGAACGGAAGACGAGCCTGAATTGTGGAAAATATTTCCATTAATGCCTATCACCTTAACATTGGGGAAACTTTTGACGTTTTCAACAAGCTCCTGCAAGTTGGCATAGCTGGAGTCCTTTTCGCAGCAAAACTTACCGTTGAGTGTTAAGTTGGAAAGGGGACTGTAATCGAATGAGAGTCGTACCTGACGAATATCAAACTTCCCTTTTTCGAGGTACTGCAAAATGTACGGCAGCGCTTTTGCTCCAGGAACTCCCCCTGTAAAGTTAACCTCTACGCGGTTCAGGTCAATTCCCTTTAGCAACCTGCTAATAGAGTCAAAGGTTGGTTCGCAGTCGCTGCAAAGCTTAAAGCCTACCGAGTCCACCCCTCGTTGTAGCCATTCCAAGGCTTTGCCGTTTGCTTCGGTTGGCTTATCGAGGCAAACATCCATATCCTGACGTATTAGCCAGGGATTTTTCTTAGCATTATTTCCCCTAACGAAGGGAAATTCTCCGGGTTTGGTATGAACGGTTTGAATATCCGCTAAATCCTCTGAACGGTAGTAGGGCTTAACATTAAACCCCTCGTTTGTTTTCCAAATAAGCTTCTTTTCGTAGTCTGCTCCTTTCAGATCCTTGGCTATTGCCGCCTCCCATTCAGTGGTTGAAACAGGTGGAAATTCGGCAAAAAGCCTTTCGTTGTTGCTCTTTTTTACCATAATCGGACTAGTTGGATTATTGATTTGCAAATTTAGCAATTACTGAATTGGTAAAACGCTGCATAGTAACATATTTGCCTTTACCATGCTTTTAAGCATAATTTGAAAGTTCTTTTTATCCATTGCTATTGAGGTTTTAATGGAATATTATTTACTTGCATCCTGGTGAAAATGTTTAAGGTTTAACTATTTTCTCTCATGAAATTCCCCACAATTTTACCTTTAAGGTTGAAGTATGAAGAAGCTATCGATATTTGCTATCGTGCTAGCTAGCATGGTGGCTTGTACCAGCAGCAAAAGTCCTAAATCGGTTCGCTTTTTTGCCGATACGGTTGGTTTTGCCTCAAAGGCAACTCAGATGGACTCGGTATATGCTAGGATTTTCAGGTTTCAGGGTGATAGTCTGAATAGAAAGCAAGCATTGCCCGGAGCCAGGCTTGTAATTTGCCCTCACGACGATTACGCCTACGTAGGCTGGCAGTACCCAGCAACGTTAAGAAATATTACCGCAAAAACAGTAATAATCCTTGGCGTTGCCCACAAAGCTAAAACTTTCAACATTGAGAATAAGCTGGTTTTCGACAGTTTCGACTGCTGGCATGGCCCCTACGGAGATGTTAAAGTTTCGCCAATCAGAGATGAACTTCTCAGGCTAATGCCTGCCGATATGGTGGTGGTTCACGATAGCCTTCAACTCGCTGAGCATTCGGTAGAGCCCATGATTCCATTTCTGCAGCGCAGTAACCCGAACATCGAAATTGTTTCCATTCTTGTTCCGTATATGCCCTTCGCAAGAATTTCCGAGCTGGCAAATAGCTTAGCCCAAAACATTTATAGCATTTCATCTAAAAAGCACTTGGAATGGGGGAAAGACTTTGCTTTCATCATCTCGACCGATGCCGTTCATTATGGCGACGAGGGTTGGGGTGGAAATAATTATGCCCCATTCGGGGCAGATTCAGCCGGCTATGCCAAAGCGGTAGAGCATGAATATCAAATAGTTGACAGCTGCTTGGCCGGAAAAGCAACGCCCGAACGTATTGAAAGATTTTATCGCTACACCGTAAGCGATGCCGATTACAGGGAGTATCGCTGGACCTGGTGCGGCAGGTACTGCGTTCCACTTGGACTGGCAACTGCCATTAGGCTTTCCAACTTAAGCAAAGGTTCAAGCCTGGAGGGGAAATTGGTTTCATACTCAACTAGCATAGACCACCAGCCGCTATTGGTAGAAGATTTGGGAATGGGCAGAACGGCTCCTGCAAGCATAAGACACTGGGTAGGTTATGCCTCGTTGGTTTACAAGTAGCCATTGGAGGTTTGCTTAGCCATTCTTTTGAATAAGCTAATAAACATAGGTTTAGGCAAAATACTTGCTTGATTAAGTGTGTTATTACACCGATGGAAGAATGGCATAACCCTCATTTTTTTGCAGAGATCTAGCCTTACTCCAAAATTCGGCTACCCTAACTTTTTGAAATCGGATTTAACCAGCTCCGCTCTATGGCATCATAAAGAATATACTGTATTTACTCGAGACTTACTCACAGAAAAACAATAGGGAAAATCCTTCTTCAAATTACTAATCCATTCAACCTTTGCTTCAATATATGCTATATTTGCAGAAAAAAGTATATGATTACTGCCGAACAAGTTAAAGATATAGTAAGGCGACGGGATGCGCTAAGGAGGCATCTTTGACATCGATTTGAAGCAAGTAGAGCTGGACGAGGAAGAGCAGAAAACTCAATATCCCGGTTTTTGGGATAACCCATCAGAGGCGGAAAGCCAACTAAAAAAAATTGCAGGCATCAAAATATGGACAAACGGATTCAGCAAGGTTAACAGCCTTGTGGAGGATTTGCTTGTTCTCTACGATTTTGCCAAACAGGGCGACGCTACCGACGTGGAGCTGGAAGAGCACTTCAATTCTACCCTGAAAAGCATTGAGGAGCTTGAACTCAAAAATATGCTACGGAAGGAGGAAGACAACCTGGGGGCTATAATGAAAATAAATTCAGGAGCCGGTGGAACCGAAAGCATGGACTGGGCTGCCATGCTGATGCGAATGTACATGCGATGGGGAGAACGAAATGGTTATGATGTTAAGGTGCTGGATATCCAGGAAGGCGAAGAAGCCGGAATAAAATCGGCTACTCTGGAATTTACAGGTGAAATGGCCTATGGATACCTGAAAAGTGAAAATGGCGTTCACCGGTTGGTTAGGATTTCCCCATTCGACAGCAATGCCCGTCGCCACACATCGTTTGCTTCTGTTTTTGTTTCTCCTGCGATTGACGATAGGATAGACGTTGTAGTTAACCAGGGCGATATAAAATGGGATACTTACCGCTCGTCGGGTGCGGGTGGTCAGAATGTAAACAAGGTAGAAACAGGTGTTAGACTTTACCATATCCCCACAGGAATAGTGATTGAAAACACGGAATCCCGTTCCCAGTTCCAAAACAAGGAAAATGCCATGCGGTTGCTCAAATCCCAGCTTTACGAGCTTGAGCTAAGGAAGCGTAGGGAAGCACAAGCGGAAATCGAGGGGAGTAAGAAAAAAATTGAATGGGGTTCGCAGGTAAGAAATTACGTTCTACATCCCTATAAGCTGGTTAAAGATCTCCGCTCAAACTACGAGACATCCGATGTAAATGCCATTCTGGATGGCGATTTAAACGAATGCATCAAAGCTTACCTGATGCAGTACGGAGAATAGGGAGAAAGTAGTGCCCATAGTGAAATAATTTATTGTTCAGACTATGTTCTTGGGTGTTGTAGTAAAATCAACAGGAAATTTATACCGGGTCAAGCTCGAAGATGGCAGCACGGTTGAATGTACTGTTAGGGGCAAGCTCCGGCTAAAAGGGTCTAAAACGACCAACCCGCTAACGGTAGGCGATCGGGTGAATGTGGAAACAAGCCATGAAGGTACTGCCGTAATTGTTGACATCCTGCCCAGAACAAACTACATCATTCGCCGTTCAACCAACCTTTCAAGGGAGTCGCATATCATTGCTGCAAACATCGACCAGGCAATCCTGGTTGTAACCATTATACAACCCGAAACACAAACCGCTTTTATTGATCGCTACCTGGTTACATCAGAGGCATACTCAATCCCCGCAATTCTAGTTTTCAATAAAGTTGACATTCTCAACGCTGCTCAAACTGCAATGATGAACCAGTTTATTTCGATTTATGAAGAAGTAGGTTACAAATGCCTGTGCACCTCAGCCACAACCGGTTACAACCTTGACGCATTCAGGCAGCTTCTTCAGGGTAAAACCAGCTTGATTTCCGGAAATTCGGGTGTGGGAAAATCAAGCCTGATCAACGCCATTGAACCGACACTCCAGTTAAAAACCAGCTCAATATCCGCAGCCCATCTTAAGGGCAAGCACACCACCACCTTCAGCGAAATGTTTGAGCTTAGTTTTGGCGGATATGTGATAGACACCCCCGGAATTAAGGGTTTTGGCCTTATAGATATAGATAAAAAGGAGCTTTACCACTACTTCCCCGAAATTTTCAGGTTAAAAGATAAGTGCCGTTTCTACAACTGCACACATGTGCATGAGCCTGGATGCGCGGTGATAGAAGCAGTTGAATCAGGAACAATAAGCCAATCGCGATACATGAGCTATCTAAGCATTTACTTTGACGAAAACTCAAAATACAGGTAGCAGCTATATTGTTTCAAAAAACAATATCAAACACTTTGCCACACATTGGAAGTAAGTTCAATTCATATCAACTCCTTTTTAACCTCCAGGGAAAGTTGCCCTGTTGTTGATGTTAGAACTCCCGATGAGTTTAACCGAGGTCATATTCCCGGTGCAGTAAACATCCCTCTTTTTACCAACGAGGAGCGGGAACAGGTTGGAACAAAATACGTCAGGGAGAGCCGCTATAAGGCTCTACTGGCCGGCCTTGATTTAGCTGGACCCAAGCTCACCTCATACCTGCATCAGCTTAAGAAAGTCGCCTCCGGTAAAAATATTCTGGTTTACTGCTGGCGGGGCGGGCTACGTAGCTCCAGCATGGCATGGCTTTTCAACCTCGCTGGGTATAACTCCAAAACGCTGGCAGGAGGATACAAGTCGTACCGTAGGTTTGCGCAACAGTTCTTCACTAATCCATACCGATTTATTGTTTTAGGTGGGATGACCGGTAGCGGCAAAACAGAACTGCTGAATCGGCTTAAGACCATAAACGAACAGGTTATTGACCTGGAAGCTCTCGCCAACCATAAGGGCTCAGCATTCGGATGGATTGGTCAACCACCCCAGCCCACCACTGAGCAATTTGAGAATTTACTTTTCGAGCAACTCCTAAAGCTAGATCCCTTGAAACCTATATGGATTGAAGACGAAAGCAGCAGCATAGGTACCATTTTTATCCCCCCGACCATTTACTCCCGAATGGTAAAATGCCCAACAATTGTTGTTGATGTGGCTAAAGAAGAACGGGTTGCCCGGCTGGTTGAAGATTATGCCCGATTTTCAGCAGATGACCTGGTGCTTTCGGTAACCAGAATGACAAAAAGAATGGGTGGCGACAGGGCTAAACAATGCATTGACTACATCAGGGCGGGTAACTTTAAAGAGGCAATAGACATTGCCCTATCATACTATGATAAAACCTATAATTATGGGTTAATGAGCAAAACTGCCAAGCCTATAACCATTAAAACTTCGACCAAAACCGAAAACAGCTTAAGCCTCCTGCTTGCTGCTAAAAATTCCATTGGGGAGTTGAGCTGGCCTAAGGATTAATAGTCCCAAAGTTAATGCACATTACAGGAATCTTTGATCGGTTGGCTATGATGTATTGCTCCTGAGCCCCAAACACGTAATCGGTAAAATCCAGATTAGGAGCTGTCATTATTAGAATTAAATCTGCTTCAAGGTCAACAGCAAGGTTCACAATTTCCTCCTGAAAACTTTTCCCCTTGGCAGCATTATGCTGCTCCCAGCTAATGCCTACATTTTCAAATTGTTTCTTGGCAAAAGCAAGGTTATTGCTAATCTTCTTTTTAACTCCCGAGTCGAAGCTGTTGGGGACAATAACATGAATTTTAGAGCCATACTGTTTGGCCATCCTCGAAGCCCATAAGATTTTTTCCTTCTCCTCGTCCCTGAAATCAATTGACATCACCAGCTGGCTGAAAATCCTATCCTTAGCGGGTTCGTCCTGAACAACCAGAAAAGGAACATCTGAACCGGCTATTACCTTTAGCGCCCAGCTGCCGGTTAGTTTTTGCACACCCTTAATACCATGGGTCCCCATAATGACCATGTTGGCATGAACCTCGCTGGCGTAATCCGTAATTACATCGAAGAGACTTCCTTCCAGTAGCTTTGTGTTAATTTCAACCGAATAGGCGGTGCTTAACCGTTGTTTATCTGCCTGAATCATTTCTTGAACCTGCTCCTCAGATGTCTTGCCCGACTTGGTTGGAGAGCCTCCTGAATGCAGCACATGCACAAGGTCTATCTGGCTGGGTTCGTTGCTCACTTTCGAGAGCTTTACAGCATACTTAAAAGCATTCTCGGCAACAGGTGTAAAGTCCCATGGAATAACGAATGTTTGAGGCTTAGTTTCCATTTCGCTAAAGGTTTAGTATAATCTTTGTTAGCAAATATTTATGATAAATTTATGGCATCTTTCAGTAATAACAAAATTTATTGTAATAAGCTTACTGCAAAAAATTATTGGAATAAAATAACCAATAAAAGCAGCACACCCTTTGCACAATTATTTTTTTCGTCCTACCAGGCTATCCATAATGGTATGCATGGTTGTTTTTCGGTTGTTGTCTATGTCAAGTTTTTCAAAGATTTCAGCTGCTTTTGTTTGGTACTGGGCAATCAACTCCTCAACAACAGCTTTGACATCAACCCGGTTGTAGTAATCCATAATCATCGATATTTTATCGGATTCTTTCAAGTTGTTGGCTTTTAGTATTTTAATAAATTTACCCGCTTCTTCGGGCGAAATCAGCGCAGTAGTTTCTACAGGTAGGATGGTGTTTTTACCGGCTACAATATCGCCTCCGATTGCCTTACCAAAAGCACCTACCTCACCGAATGCGTCGAGCAAATCGTCCTGAAGCTGAAAGGATAGCCCCAAGTAAGTGCCAAGCTGTCCAACGAGTTCCACTTGACGGGTAGTGGCATTTCCCAGGGTTGCTCCAATTTGAAGAGCGCACTTTAACAGCACTGCGGTCTTCAACTCTATCATTTTTATGTATTCATCTCTGGAAATCATCTCCCTGCTTTCAAAATCCATGTCGAGCTGCTGCCCCTCGCAAACCCCCAAAGCACTCGAGTTGAAAATGTTCATCACTTGCTGAATGTATTCTAAATGGGTTTGGGTAAGCAGCTTGTAGGCCAGAATAGACATTGCATCTCCTGAAAGAATGGCAACATTGGTATCCCAGTGCTCGTGGACAGTTTCTTTTCCCCTTCTTATGGTGGCGTTATCCATTATATCGTCGTGAATCAAGGTGAAGTTATGAAAAACCTCTATGGCTAGTGCAGGAATTTTGGCAGGCTCAATATCGTCCGAGAACATATTACATGCTGCTAGCGTAAGTATAGGCCTGATTCGTTTCCCTCCCAAACTTAAAACATAGCGTATAGGTTCGTAGAGTTTACGGGGTTCTTTTTCGAAGGAGTAACCTTGCAGTAACTCTGAAAAAATTGCACTCAGCTGATCTGCGGTGAACATAACCAAATAAAAGGGTTAGAATAAATTTAACTTCCTGAAAATCCTAGCCAACAACTATACAACCAATGATTTTAACCAGCACTAAAGCATCTCTCTTAGCCTTTTTATATTTTTCCAACAACACTTCAGGCTGTTTGGAATGAAGTATAAAAATACCAAATTTTTTATAACTAAAAAACCCGCTTAGCTGGTAAGCGGGCTTTACAAAATTCCATGCTGTTTTAAAGTACTTCTACCCCGGCAAACGACCTAAGCGATGCCGTAAGTCCTGATGTAGCATCAACAGCAACCGTAGCACCTTCAGGAAGCAAAACGCTAGTTGTTCCATCATCATTTAGCCTCAACAGCTCTACGGAGAGGGTTTCCCCCTCATAGCTCCATGTTTTGGTAGTAGGGCTGTAAACCAACGCTCCCGATTGCCCTTTTTGTGGGCCATCCAGCTGGGTAAAATCAAATCGGTTCTGGCTTGCAACCACTTGGTACCTTACACCATTTTGCTCTACAATTTTCGACTCAACCTCGCCCGGATTCATGGCAACGGGGTTTGAACCGGTCCAAAATTCTATGGTGTTTAAAATTAACCCGTCTATTAGCATTGACACCTCATAAACAGGTAGCACCCAAAACAGTATGTAAACAAGTTCGTTTAGAAATTTACCCCCTAAACTCTTGTTCCATGTTAAAACTTTTTTGGATAGTTTAAAACTCCCGATGCAGGATGATTGTACCGCTCCCATAATCATCACCAGGAAAATGCTAATAAACATTGTTGTTTTTTTCATGATATAAAGATTTAGGTTTAAACATCTTAACAAGTTTAGTTTATTTATACATAAAATGCAATCATTATGTAACGAGAATATAAAAAAAATTTAACCCCCATTACAGAGTATGAAGTTATACAAGCCAAACAGTACCAAAATAAAGCAAAGAGGTTAGTGGCTCAAAGCGTTTGCTCCGGAGACAATTTCGAGAATTTCGTTAGTAATTGAAGCCTGTCTTGCCTTGTTGTACTCCAGAATGAGATTATTCATAATGGTAGTGGCATTTTCGGTAGCCTGGTGCATGGCTGTCATTCTTGCACCATGCTCAGCGGCAGAACTTTCGAGTATGGATGAATGTAATGAGTTAAGCAGGTAGTACGGCAGCAACCTGTCAAGTAGAGTAGCCGGATCGGGCTCAACAATTCGAAGATCTTCAGATCCATATTGCTCATCAGGTGTCACTAAGGGTAAAAGGGTTTCAACCTTTTGAATTTGAGTTGCTGCATTCTTAAAACTATTGTAAACCAGCACAATCCTATCAAGCTCGTTGCCTAGGTAGAGGCTATTAAGCAAATTAAAAAAATCCTTGGTTCGTTCAACCGATGGCTTTTCAATTATGGCATTATTGCATGAAACTACGTTAAATTTGTTTTTCACCAAAAATTCTTCACCTGTTTTCCCAAGAGGGTAAAAAATCACTTTTGCTTGGGGGTATTGACGGTTAAGTTCATTGAGCACAACCAAAGCCCTTTTAATAATGTTGGCATTGAATGCTCCGCACATACTGTTGTTGGAGGTAATAAGCACAACTCCGATGTTACGGACTTGCTCCCTTTCTATCATATAAGCAGATTCGTTTGAAACGCTTGATTTTATCAAATCTGCCGCCAGATGGTTGATTTTTTCATAAAACGGCCTGAAGCGCAACAGGTTATTCTGGGCTTTTTTAAATTTAGCAGCCGATACCATTTTCATAGCACCGGTAATTTTCCTTGTTGAAGTTACCGATGAAATTCTTGTTCGTATCTCCTTAAGGTTAGCCATTTTTACTTACACTAAATTTAATGACCAGCAGTATAACATTGTAAAGCGGTTCGTAATAAGGCCATTCTGGGGTAACCCTGTAAATGGTTACCCCACAATGAAAATTAACAGCTCCACGTGGCACCGTAGTCCATTTGGCTAGGCGTTATAGTTTTTTGAAACCGAGCTTACGAGCTGGGTAAGCGCCTTAGCAATATCGTCAGTAAACTCCCCTGCGGCAATTCTCTTCATTTCCTCCTTTAGGGTGAGCTCACAGCGTTCCAGAAAATCCTTCTCAAAATCGGCTATCCGGTTAATGGGAATATTTTTCAAAAGACCGGCTGTGCCGCAAAAAATAATGGCAACCTGCTCCTCAACCGGTAGGGGTTTAAACTGCCCCTGCTTAAGGATCTCGACATTCCTCGAACCTTTTTCCAACACGGAAATGGTAGCCGCATCAAGATCGGCTCCGAACTTGGCAAATGCCTCCAGCTCCCTGAATTGCGCCTGATCAAGTTTCAGTGTCCCGGCAACTTTCCTCATTGACCTTATTTGTGCGTTTCCACCAACCCTTGATACCGAAATACCCACATTAATCGCAGGTCTAATTCCATTATTAAACAAATTTGACTCCAGAAAAATCTGACCGTCCGTTATGGATATAACATTTGTAGGAATATATGCCGACACGTCGCCTGCCTGGGTTTCGATAATTGGAAGAGCGGTTAACGAACCCCCACCTTTCACAAAAGGCCTTAACGGTTCCGGCAAGTCATTCATGTTTGCAGCTATGGAGTCGTTGTTGATAATTTTTGCAGCGCGCTCAAGCAGCCGTGAGTGAAGATAAAAAACATCACCAGGATATGCCTCCCTACCGGGTGGTCTGCGAAGAAGTAGAGAAACTTCACGGTATGAAACAGCTTGCTTGGACAAGTCGTCATACACCACCAGGGCGTGTCTTCCGGTATCTCTGAAGTACTCGCCAATGGTTGCACCGGCAAAAGGTGCATAGAATTGCATGGCCGCAGGGTCAGAAGCTGTTGCCACAACAATTGTGGTGTACTCCATTGCACCATGCTCTTCGAGCGTTCTGGCCAGACTGGCAACGGTTGACCCCTTCTGGCCAATGGCCACATAAATGCAGTAAACCGGATCGCCCTTTAGGAAGTTGTTGCGCTGGTTGATAATGGTGTCAATGGCAATGGCAGTCTTCCCCGTTTGCCGGTCACCAATTATAAGTTCTCGCTGTCCCCTACCAATAGGAATCATCGAATCAATAGCCTTTAGTCCTGTTTGAAGTGGCTGAGAAACGGGCTGTCTATAAATGACACCTGGCGCTTTCCTTTCTAGTGTAAGTTGGATTGTTTTCCCAGCAATAGGGCCCTTACCATCAATAGGCTCACCAAGGGTGTTAATAATGCGGCCAAGCAATCCTTCTCCTACGTTAATAGAGGCAATTTCTCCTAAACTCTTTACCTTATCTCCTTCTTTCACCTTGAAGGTGTCTCCCAACAGCACAACTCCTACGTTATCCTCTTCGAGGTTAAGCGCAATACCCTTAACTCCTGATTCAAATTCCACCAGCTCGTTTGATTTTACATTCCTCAAACCAAACACGCGGGCAATTCCATCGCTAACTTGAAGCACAAATCCAACCTCTTCAAACTTGGGTTTATACTTCAAATCAGCAAGTTCATCTTTGATTAACTCCGATATTTCCGAAGGTTTAATATCTGCCATTGCAATCAATGTTTGTGTTCATCCAGTATAACCTCACTATCCAACCAACTTTTTCCTAAACCCTTCAAGTTGTCCTTTCACACTATAGTCAATGACTTTACCATCAACCAATATTACAATGCCCGCAATTAATGCTGGATTAACCTCAACTTTTATTTCGCACTTTTTGCCAAATTGCGAACTTATGTAAGCTTCAATCCTACTGACAACGTTATCGTCCAACTCATTAACCGATTCTATAACCACATCCAGGATGTTGTTTTCGCGGAGGTAAAGGTTTCGAAATATATGTAACGAGTTGTAAAGATATTCTTCACGATGCTTTTTAAGCAGCAGCTGGATAAAGTTAACTATATCTGTATGTTTTTGGTCCCCAACCAGCTCCTTAATTTTATTACATTTCTCATCGGTGCTAAAAGCAGGGTTGTCTATAAATTCCCTGAGCATTTTAACCTCATCCAGAATCCTAATCATGAACTGGACGCTGGCAAATATTTCGGGCGAATTTCCCTTTTGGTTGCCATGCTTTAGCAATCCCTTGGCATATCTGGTTGCAACCCTTCCGCTACTCATAATCTACAAAGCAATCAATTCCTCGACATCTCGTTAAGCAGCTCATTAATGTACTCCACCTGCCGGTCTTTCTCGGCAAGCTGTTTTCTAAGAACTTTCTCCGAAATCTCCACCGACATGGAGACGATAGTGGAGTGGAGCTCTTTTTTGGCTGCTTCTTTTTCACTAAGTATTTGTTCGCGGGCTTTATCTAACATTTTCTGGGTTTCGAGCCGAGCCTGTTCTTTGGCTTCGATGAGCAACTTGTCGCGAAGGGCTTTTGTTTCCTGAAACTCCTTTTCCCGCTCCAATCTTGCCTTTTCTGCCAAAGCCTTGTTTTCTTCCTGAAGTTTTACAATTTCTGCTCTGGCTTGCTCTGCCTGCTTAAGCGAAAGAGCAATGGAATCCTCCCTATTCTTAAGAGCATGAATTATTGGTTTCCATGCAAACTTTTTAAGAATGTAGAGAATTATGGAAAAGGATAGAAGCATCCAGAAAAGCAGTCCGTAATCGGGGGTTACCAAGCCCATAGCTTACAAATTTTAAAGGAATATAACCAGAATACAAACAATGAGGGCAAAAAATGCCACCCCTTCAATAAGCGCAGCGGCAACAATCATGTTTGAACGGATATCTCCGGCAGCTTCGGGTTGGCGGGCAATTGCTTCCAGCGCAGATTTTCCGATGCTACCAATTCCCATGCCTGCACCTATAACAGCAAGCCCTGCCCCAATAGCGGCTCCAATTTTCCCTAATGCTGCACCCTGGGCAGCTTGTAAAAGAATTAGTAATGTTGTCATAGTTATAAGATTTATAAAAAATGTTAGTTAGCTATTCGTGTTCTGTTGTGGCCATTCCTATATATATGGCTGACAGCAAGGTGAATACATACGCTTGGATTAGAGCAACCAGCAGCTCAAGAGCAGTCATAAATATAGAAAAAATAAGCGAAATGGGTGCTGCTACATACCCTAACCAAAATTTCATTCCTGCAAAGATAAAGATTAGGCTCATAAAAACAATTCCAACCATATGACCTGCCAAAATGTTGGCGAATAGTCGGACCATCAGCACAATAGGCTTGGTAAACATACCCATAATTTCAACAAGCGGCATGATGGGAATGGGAAGCTTTAAGAACCACGGAACTCCTGGTGCATTAAAGATATCTTTCCAGTAATGCTTGTTTCCATTTACTGTAATTACCACAAAGGTAAAAACGGCCAACACCATGGTAACGGCAATATTACCTGTTACGTTAGCTCCTCCGGGAAATATTGGAATAAGACCCAGCATGTTGGCAAACCAAATGAAAAAGAATAGGGTTAGCAGGAAGGGCATGAATCGCTGGTACTGCTTTTCACCTAACGAGGGTAAGGCGATTTCGTCACGAACAAATAGCACAATGGGTTCCAGCATATTTTGTATGCCTGTTGGAGCCGAATTAGGCCTTTTTTTATACTGTTTGGCGATAGAAATAAATAACCAGCAGAGAAAAATGCCAAGCATGAAGATGGTGAGCACATTTTTTGTAATTGAAAAATTAAGGGGCAGAGGGTTTGCATCATCTACCTCACCTGCACTGTTGAGCTGAACAATTTTTCCAGCATACTTGCCCTCGTCTTCCCACTTAAAGCCTTTATAGGTTCGGGTGGAATTATGGAATTTGTTCGATAAGAAAACCTGCAATCCGCTAGTTCTGCTATAAAGTATTATAGGAAGAGGAATGCTTATATGATGTCCATTGACAGTAAGAATATGCCACTCGTAAGAATCGCCAACATGCTCAAAAATGAAATCGGCTACATTAAAACCCTTCGATTTCTCCGTTTGGGTAGAATCCGTTTCAACAGGTCCTGCAATATCATCTGCACGAACTTCTTCAACCCCGACAACCAACCCAACTACCAGAGCTGCGCTAATAATATATCTTGAAATGAAGCTGGTCATTTTCAAATCTACCTTTTTTTAATCAACCTTGTAAGCATTACCACCTCATGGGTTAAGAGCACAAAGTATGTGGTCAAATATAGTGATATTAATACTACCGGTTTCAGCAAGCCGGCAAGAAGAATTACTACAAAGATTGCAACATTGATAAAAAGCTTAGCTGTGCTAAACAATAAATATTTTTGGTTAAAGTTTTTGCTGTCCTTTGAAAAGAATCGCGCTAGCTGCAGGTAAAAAATTATACTTACAACGGCTGGGAAAAATGGAAGCATCGTAGAAAGAACCCCGACCGGTTGCTTGTAAATATAAACAAAATAAAGGTTGATAATAACCGATACCACTATCGTGATTACTACCACCTGTGCTATCATCCTATGAAAAGGATTACCCATTTTTCAGTAGGCCTACTTACCTAAAGATGTCCCGGAGTCAAGTTTGCTATCTGACCTGAAATTCTGCTCCGCTGAAAGCATATTGCAATACCCTGTAAACTTGCAGCCGGGTTCAATAGCCAGCTTCCCTATGTTTAAATCGCCGTTTACTCGTGCTGATGCCTTCAGCGATAACAACTCCTGTACTGTAATCTTACCCTCAACCTGTCCGGAAATATCAGAGTTCTTGCAAACCAGCTCACCTTTAATCCTCCCTGTCTCGCCAATTACCACTTTCCCCTTTACCGATAGGTTTCCGATTAGTGTACCGTCAATCCTTAAATCGCCGTTACTGGAAATATCTCCGCTAATTTCGGTTCCTAGGCCAACCAGGTTAATGTTGTTGGCGGTTAGTTCGTTTTCATTAAGTTTTGCCATTTCCAACTATTTTGAGTTCAACATATCTCCTTTAAGGCAGCAAATATATAAATTTATCAAAGCTATTGTTAAATTTTTACTATTGTTTAACCCATTTTTTTCGGCTTGAATAATTGTACACCATTCTCATGAACTTAATTTCAGCCCACATGTTTAACGAGCATACCAAAAATTAATTACTATGAGAAAGTTAATTTTTGCTACCTTTTTGGTTGGCTTGGGAACTATGGTTCAAGCCCAAACATCGTGGCTAAACACTAAAGTGTCGGAGATGAGTTTTTACACCTTGCCCTTTGAATATGAATCGCTGGAACCCATTATTGACAAGGCTACTGTGGAAATTCATTACTCCAAGCATCAGCGCTCCTACTTCGATAAGTTAATTTCGGCTGCTAAAGGAACGGAATATTATAATAAAACCCTAGCCGAAATTTTCGAAGAAATTAACTCGGTTCCTGCTGCTATACGCAACAATGCTGGTGGCTACTTTAATCACATCCTCTATTGGGATGTTCTAAAACCCGGAAATCGTAGTAACACCAGTAAAGAGTTATTGAATGCTATTACTCTTAGTTTTGGTTCTACTGACGAGTTGAAACGACAGGTAACACAGGAAGCAACCAATTTTTTTGGAAGCGGATGGGTTTGGCTTTGTGCTGATAGGAATGGCGGGCTCTTTGTATGCTCAACGCCCAACCAGGACAACCCCCTTATGGCAAATGCCCAAAAAATCGGAACGCCAATTCTGGCAATTGATCTTTGGGAACATTCGTACTACCTGAAATACCAGAATCGAAGGGCTGATTATGTCAATCAATTATGGGATGCCATTAACTGGGAGGTTGTTTCTGAACTTTACAAGCAGACCAATTCTAAGAAATAAGCGCAAAATGCCTGATAGAATAACAAACATGGGGGTTAAATAGCCCCCATGTTTGTTATAGAAAACCGGAATAACAGTGGTTTACCTCTTTACCACCTTCACCATGTAGGTTTTGCCATTAGCCAAAATTTTTACCATGTAGATACCCTTGGGGAAGTTGGCCATTTCAACCTCAACGGGCTCCATGATTTTATCCTTAGTATAAATCGTTTTACCTATCAGATCAAAAATTTCTACCGAGAACATTTTTACCTCTGATGCTTCTATATGCAGAACGTCTGATACTGGATTCGGGTAAACCCTAAATACTGGCAAATCGGAAGTTGTAGCAATGCTTGCAGGCGAAACATTAATGGTGAATGTTTGACTTGCAGAAGTTGTTCCATCACTTACAGTTAAGGTTACTCCGTTCGAACCCACATTGGCAGCGCCTGGCGTTCCGGAAAGTGTTGCAGCTCCATTTCCAGTTGTTGTTAGGGTTGCCCATGATGGTTTAGCTGTAGAAGTAATCGTAAGAGACACTCCATTAGTACCGGTTGCAGTAATATTGTATGTATAAACAGTCCCAACCTGCGCTTCGGTAATAGGAGTGCTGGTAAAAGAAACCGGTGTGTAGCTGCCCCAGATCAGCTGTGCATATTCGGGATGATCAATAAACGGGTTGCGGTTGTGCTGGTACTGGTTGTACACCACGTTATTCCTGTCTATCTCCTTTTGGCTAACAGGGTCCTGTGCGTTCCATTCCAGCAGCATGTTTTTGGCCCATGTTGAAAATGCTGGATACGCAGTACCATTCAGCATGTCGGTGCTCCAACTGTCAACCTTGTCCTCATAGCGCGTAACCATGTAGAAGTAGCTCCGGGCAAAGTCGCCCTTGTAGTCGTCTATTGGCTCAAAAACAACCCCCGTGTAGCCGGGATATGAACTTGGCCCCAGCTTGCTTCCATTGAGCGATGTCCATGTGGGGTTAGATACCTCTCCGTAGGGGTAATTGCTCCTTTGCCCGTTAACCTTACCATCGGTGGGGTAAAGGTGAAAGAGGTCAGAGTACATGGGAGTTTCATCATTGAACCAACTTTTAGGAAACGAATGCTCCCGGTTGTAGCAGTCCCCTTCAACGCTGTAGTTTCCGCATTGGTCGGTAACAAAGGTAAACTCGTAGGGTGGAGTACCCCCGGGATTATCGGAGTACATGTCCCACACCTTGCCATTTGGCTTCTTGTCGGTGCTTTTAAATGCCGTCCAAAGCTGGTCGTACGAAATGGATGTGTGGTTCTTTATTATGTTGAAGAGTGCGGTCTTCAGCTCGGAACCGGTTTTCCCATTGGCGTTAGAGTAGTAACCATTGGGAATTTGACCTTGTGTAACCTCCGTAGCAAGCACAAGCAGGAAACACAGAAACGTTCTATTGATAATAGATTTCACTCCGTAATAATTCCCCCTAAATAGGCTGATTAACGTCATTTTCATCTTCGTCATCATCTTACCAAAACTTATATATTTACAGAAAAACTACATACACACCACCCTATCAACCATAACGTCATGCTCTGCGACGGGAACTTGCCCCACCAGCTGGAAGTTGTATCCAACGCCTACCTTAATAGCCTTGTTAAGCTTGGGTAAAAGCTTATCGTAATAACCCTTACCCCTGCCCAACCGGTTTCCTTGCATATCAAATGCCACACCAGGAATAATGGCAAAATCAACCTGGTCTGGCTCTACCAACTTGTTTTTTGAGGGTTCAAAGATACTGAAATTTGAACTTTTTACCAGACTCTCCTTACTGCTGAAAAGCCTTAACTCCAGATAGTCTCCAACCATAACGGGCAACGCAATATGCTTTAAACCTGCCCATTTCATAATAAAATCGTGGGTATATATTTCGTCGGGAAGCGACCAGAACGCCAGAACTGTTTTCGCCTGCTTAAACTCCTCCATAGATTCAACGACACCAAAAACCTTTCTTGCATGATCCATTTTTCTCTCAGCACCAACTAGTTCCTTTTGCCGTTTTATTTCACTTCGTAATGCTGCTTTTGCTACTTCCATTTTTATTAGTTGCTTTTGATATTGTGGTTGTATATACGTAAGCTAGTACCCCAAGGTTCTATTAACTTTGTTGCCCCAAAATTCTCCGTAAACATCCAATGTTAAGCTAACATTTGTGTAAGGGTTCCAATTGCTCCCTGTAAAGGCTTGCTGAACAACCAGGCGGAACGGGAATCGAAATCTAAACAGGTGGAAGTCGGTGATGATCTCGAAACCACACGAGGTGAGGTTATCGTGCACAGCAATTTCATTGTTGTTGTTCACCCATAGGTAGGAATTACGGGCATAGTCGTAAAATAGGTTCACCGAAATTCGTTTGATGTAAGCCAGTGCCCCCAAGGAAAGGTCGGGGGTTATAAAAGGAAAAATATAATCGGCTGATGCTCCAAGGTATTTTTTCGATACATTTTCTGAAAACCCACGGGGAAAGCTAATCTCGTTTCCCAAATAGTACCGTTTCAGGTTTTGGTTTTGCCATGCAGCTGAGAATTTCAAGCCTTGGTTCGCCAGGAATCCGGGTAGGAATATTTTAAGGTTTGCCGCCTGCAACGACCCAAGGGAGTTTTTATTAAAGGGTGCGCTTACAAGGTTAAGCCTGAAAACCAGACCCATACGGGGTTGTAGGTCACGATGTGCCATGTTCCGTAGCCTATGAAAGTAGAACCCGCTGTTGACCGTGCCAATACCGCTATGGTAGCTCGAGTCGTTGGAGGAAAAAAGATAATCATTCGACAGGGTTAGGTCAGAAAAGGGTTGCAGGTAGGTTTGGTAGCTGCTGTTGGCCAGCTGTAAGGGTAGGTAAACGTTTAGCTTTGCCTCCCATCTATTTTTATTGGGAAAAACAGGATTTTCTGTAACTCTATAAAGAAACGCATCCTCGTCGTATAGGTTAAACCTCACCGACAAAACCGGCCAAAATCCATAGTAGGTTACATCGGTATGAAAAAGGTGAGAATTTCCGTATCCATAGCCAATACTGGAAGTAAGGGTTCCGGTAAGGTTTTGAGAAAGTAGCATTACTCCCGGATTAATTGAGGTAACCTCAGTCCCGTCTATGTTGACAAAAAAAGGCATCCAGCTGTGCACGTTAAAGAGTGTTCCCGCCCCCTTGTAGGGTTTTGAGCTAAATACTGAATCACTAATTTGAAGGGTATCAACCACAACAGAACCCTTACCAATTAATGTAAAATTTGGATAGCTATTATTTACCCTATTGCTTATCAAATCATTTTTCTGATTATCTAAATCAATAGTTGATGTTCCTATCGTATAACCATCGGGAGTATAGTCAGAAAAAATAAGCTCATGGTTTTTAGTAACGGAACAATACCTAGAACTATATCTTGAATTATAAATTTTTACTGTGCTGTCTGTTAAGTTATTATGCAGATATATATTTTCTACATCGCCATCCGTAGAGCTAAAAATCACCCTGCTGTCAAAGGCGTATATCGAGTTAACATCATCAAAAGTAGGTCCGTAAACAACATTGAATGATTTGTTTATATCTACGGAAACAATTTCCTTGCCCTGCTGGGTAACTACAAGTGCATATAGCATTCGTGTATTTCTATCGAACGAAAGCTCCTGAACTTCGTATCCACTTGAAAAACTCAGCAATTCTCGCTCCTCACGTTTTTTTCCAATGGAAACCAGCTTAAAGTTACCATCAGGACTGTAGGAAATGCATAGAACTGAACAGTCGTCTGGGTTAATGGCTGGCGAAAAGTATTTGCCTTTCCCACTTAGTTCAATTTTTTGGGCGTCCTTTATCCTTAAACCATAAATCCTGCCAAAGTCTTCGTACTCCCATCGGGTATGTGGCTGATATTCAGCCCAAACAATAAGGCTGTCCGAATAGGTTGGGCGACCAAGGAGATACCCGGGATAGCATAGCTCCTTAACCTTTTGGCTGTTCAGGTTTATTTCAACAAACGTTGGTATGTCGTTTAGCGAGGTTCGGTAGGCCAGCATGGTGGAGTCATTAAGCTTGTAGGGGTAGAGGTAGCTGGTATATGACTTAGGCATTCTAACAGGATGGTTAACGGCTGAAAGATACCGGTCAACCGTATCGGCCTTCCATCTACCAATCAGATATGCAAAGGTGCTATCGGCCAGCTTCCTAGCCGGAAGTCCTGTATTTTGCTTCACACCAAAATAAAATGGAATAGCTGTAAAAGGATACTTGGCCACATGGTTTACAACCTTTGGCCAAGTATTAATCCCATACTTAAAATTACCAAAACTAACCAGCTGATAACCTAAGCTATAGTTATTGGGAATATAATTTTTATAGGATCCCAACAGCCACTTGTTATATGAGTAGGTCTTTCTATCGGCCAAAAAGTGAGCACGGTAATGCTGCCAGAATGTTGCCGACCGACCCCTTCCAGAGAAGGAGTGGGCAGTTTCCGTTACTACGGCATCACCCTCAAGAAACCATTGGGGAACTAGTCCAGCCGCTAAGCCGACTACCTGCTCCCCAAAAAGATAGTATGCCAGTCGGGATGTGCTGGAGTTGAGCGCATACATTTGCTTAACGTGGCGCATCTCGTGTAAAGCAAGTTGGCTACTCCAGGGTTGAGCGTAACCATCGGTAGATGGAAAAGTAATAAGCTCCATCCTACGTGGAGCCCATGCCACAAAACCGTTCGATAGCATGGAGTTGGGATGAAGAACCACATCAATCCTTTTTGACTTCAGGTTATAGTCCCTACCGGTAAGGCTATCTGTAGTTAGTAATAAGTTTAAGTAACTAGAGGCTTTATCCTCATATTCTGAAGGATATATCACCCTAATTTTTCCTGATTCGATTTGCCGCCATTTTGTGTAACCTGGCTCAACTCCTGTTTGGTAGTACTGCGCTTTAGCCGCTGTTTGAATCAAAAATATGGTTGACAAAATAATAATTAATCGTCTCATTTATAAACTTATATATAATAACGTAAAAGGATATTTATCGGATTTTTAGCACTTTAAAAAAGCTAACACTTCCGTCCGAAAGTGTTGCCTCGGCAATATAAATTCCCAGGCTTAATCCAGAAATATCCATGTCAACCACAGGTTCAGCACCCTGGTAGCTTAGCATTTTACCACCCGTGATGCTGTAAAGATTCAATGTTACAATTGAAATGCCTTCAGGAACATGAACATGCAGCTTGTTGTTTGCCGGATTATTAAAAACAAGTTTAGGCACTAGGTTGGACTTTGTGGCGGAATGTAAGGAGAAATCGGAGTAAAGGCTCATTTTGAGGGGCAGGTGATCGGAATTGTTATATAGGGCACTCAACACATCGGTAGGAACGCTATAGTTAGCAGGGTTTATTAACGATTCGTTAAAACGATTACCATCCTGTGCAATAGTCTTATAGCTGGTTATTTTTAAACCATCATTTCCGGTTGTTAAGCTGGATGAGGATAAAATAAAGTCGAATCTATCGTCCATACCACCAGTTGAATGGCAGCCGTCGGAGGTTGTATGCGTGGATTGGGTGTGAATATTTCTATAGCTGTAGTTGTTATGCCAATCCCCCACCATGCTAAGGGGGTCATAAAATCTGAACTGATTTATGCCTGTAGGAGTAGTGAAATTTACGAAAGCCCCCTCTTCTGCGCTGTATAGGTTCATATCTCCCATGAGTAAGACGTTTCCGTTTAGGTTGCTGGAAGCCAGGTAGCTCATAATTGCAGCCGATGCAGCGGTGCGATCGTCCTCGTCCGAAGGATCGCTGCCTGCTTTGAGATGGGTAATCATGCAGTACAGGAAAATAGTATCGCCCTGCACAAGGGAGGAAGTTTTTAGGTATAACTTGTAAACATTGGTTTCGCGAGGACTTGTAGGAATAACATCCTGCGATTTAAGCTCCACCTTCTCGGAGTTGAAGTATATCATGTTTGCCAGAAAGCTTCCGCTAAAATTAGCACGTTTGTACTTAGTTATGCCATTTATGTTTAGAACATTGGTTCTGATTCTCTCCACGCTCGAAACGGATGCATTTACCTCGTTAACGGTTAGTATGTCGGGCCTAGCATAGCCAATAATGGTTCGCAGATATTCGTCCTTGCTGTCAACATTGTTGTTTGCTGCCGTACACTCCTCATATTCCCGGTCGTAGTACATCAGGTTGTAATGCATGACTGTAAGCGTATCGGCAGCAGCACCAAAGGATAGAATCAAAAATATCAAAAGTTGAAATATAAATTTCATAGTCAATGCCTTAGGGTTGTTTTCTAACCTGAAACTACAACATTATACCCATAAGAACGGAGAATTGCGGCAACCTTTTGCCGCAGCTCACCCTGAATGATAATTTCTCCATCCTTAACCGATCCACCAACCCCACATCTAGATTTGAGTTGTTTCCCTAATGTGTCTAGGTCATCGTTGCTACCCCGGAATCCCTTAACTAAAGTTACGCATTTTCCACCTCTGTTTTTCCGTTCAATGCATACCACCAATTTTTGCTTTTCGGGCGAAATACTTTCTTGCTCCGGTTGCATTTCATTACTCGCCTTAAAATCGGGGTTGGTTGAATAGGCGAACTTCAACTTGTCATTATCCTGTTCCTCTCTCTTCATTTTGCCTATAAATAGTTAGCTCCTGATTAATGCTACCTTAACCAGACACTCTGCTTCTGGCATGTTGCAAAGTTATGCGCAAAGTTTAATAAATGTTAGTAATCAACCTTAAAGAGCTGCTAATGGTAAAGTAAATTTTTGTGGTTTTCGTTGGTAGCAGATGGTTAGCCCAAAGATTTCAGCATTTTTCAAACCATTATTCTTCTAAAAATTCTACATTTGTTGCCATAATTGTGTTAAATTGTTTGCAAAACCAACTTTCCTATGGGAAAATTCAAAAAAGTAAACAACATTACTGGTTGGATAGTATTTGCTATTTCAGCAGTAGTGTACCTTTTGACTATTGAACCTACCGCAAGTTTTTGGGACTGCGGGGAATTCATCGCCACAGCCTTTAAACAAGAAGTGGGTCATCCTCCTGGTGCGCCTCTTTTTATGATGATTGCCCGTTTCTTTACCCTGTTTGCATCCGATGTTACGAAGGTGGCAGCATTGGTAAATGCCATGTCGGCATTAGCTAGTGCCTTTACAATCCTGTTTCTTTTTTGGACCATCACCCATCTTGCCCGCAAGCTAATCATCAAAGATGCCGAAAATATTTCTACCGGAAATCTTGTTGCTGTTATGGCAAGCGGAGTAGTAGGTGCACTTGCCTATACTTTTTCCGACACTTTCTGGTTCTCGGCCGTAGAGGGCGAGGTTTACGCCATGTCATCGTTCTTTACCGCCATTGTTTTCTGGGCAATGTTAAAGTGGGAAGAGGTTGCTGATGAGCCCCATTCCAACCGCTGGCTGATTTTTATTGCCTACATGATGGGATTATCCATTGGCGTTCACCTGCTCAACCTGCTCACCATTCCGGCGCTCGCATTTATTTACTACTACAAAAAATACAAGCCTACGCGCAACGGTATTTTTGTGGCCCTACTAGTTTCAGCTGTTATCCTGGTGGCGATACTTTACATTATAATCCCCGGAACATTTAAACTTGGCTCCCTCTTTGAGCTAATGTTTGTTAATGGGTTTGGATTACCCTACTTCAGCGGGCTGATTTTCTACTTCATACTACTATTTACCCTTATTGCATGGGGAATTTACAACTCCCATAAAAAGAAGAAAGTGCTGCTAAACACGGTGCTCGTCTCGGTTGCAGCAATATTGATTGGCTACTCCTCCTATGGCATGATAATCCTCAGGGCAAATGCTAACACGCCGATTAACGAAAACAACCCATCCAATGTTTTCTCCCTAATTAACTACCTTAACCGTGAACAATACGGAGATAGGCCTTTGTTTTACGGACAATACTACAATGCCCCCGTTACAGGAAGTAAGGATAAAACAACACGCATACCCAAGAACGGCAAGTATGTTGAAACCTACTTAAAAACTACATACAATTTTGACGACCAGTTCAAAACAATTTTCCCCAGGATGTACAGCCCACAGGGCGACCATGTTGAAGAGTATAAGAAATGGGCAAATATTGAAGGGCGACCCATTAAGGTGAGAAACCAAAATGGGGAAGAAGAAATTCGAAACGTTCCCACCTTCGGTGAAAATCTCCTGTTCTTTTTCCGCTACCAAGTAGGGCACATGTACATGCGCTACTTTATGTGGAATTTTGTGGGCCGTCAGGACGATGTTCAGAGCAATGGCGGAATTGAGCATGGGAACTGGATTAGCGGAATTAAACCAATTGACGCCATCTTCCTGGGTAACCAGAACGAGCTAACCGATAACATGAAGAACCACCCCTCTCGCAATACCTACTATTTTCTCCCCCTAATTCTCGGCCTCATAGGTATTTACTACCAACTATTTACCAAACGCGATAGGCGCAACTCCTTTGTTGTTTTCCTTCTGTTTTTTCTCACCGGGTTAGCCATAGTTGTTTACTTAAACCAAACCCCGTTGCAACCCCGCGAACGTGACTACGCCTATGCCGGGTCATTTTATGCTTTCACAATATGGATTGGGCTTGGGGTGCTGGCAGTTTACGAATGGATTCAAAAAATTGCTCCCTCTACCGCATCTGCTGCTGCAGCAGGAATGGTTTGTCTTAGCGTGCCAATTATCATGGGAACTCAAAATTGGGACGACCACGACCGTTCTGGACGTTACACCGCAAGGGACTTCGCTGCAAACTATCTCAATTCTTGCGCACCAAACGCCATTCTATTCACCAATGGCGATAATGACACATTTCCCCTTTGGTATGCGCAGGAAGTAGAGGGAATACGAACGGATGTACGGGTGGTTAACCTCAGCCTGCTTGGAACCGACTGGTATATTGACCAAATGAAGTGCCAATGTTACGACTCCAAACCACTGCCAATTTCGATGAAACATGAACAGTATGTTCAGGGAACCCGCGATATTGTATACATCTATAACCGTCTGAACGATACGGTTGAACTTAAAAACCTGTTAAACTTTGTGCTGAGCGACGATAAGTCCACTAAGCTCCAAATCCCTGGCGAATCGCCAATTGACTATATTCCAGCCAGTAGGGTTAAAGTTTCTGTAAATAAGGCTGCGGTCATTAAAAACGGCACTGTAAACCTGAAGGATTCTTCGCTTATTGTGTCGTCCATGGCATGGTCTCTTAAAGGTCAGTACCTTCAGAAAAGCGCGCTGGCCATTCTGGATATCATTACCAACAATAACTGGGAGCGTCCGATTTACTTCGTTTCGCCTTACGGCGATGGGGATATAGGAATTGCCGATTACCTTCAGCTTGAGGGTTTTGCCTACAGGCTGGTTCCTATTAAAACAAGCGGTAGGGATTTTCTTTCTGTAGGAAGAATAGATACCGATATTCTCTACAACAACCTGATGAACAAGTTTTCGTGGGGAAGAATGAACGAACCTGATGTTTTCATTGATTACAACAACCAACGTACGGCAATCGTTCTAAAGCTCCGCAACACATTCAGCAGGCTTGCTCAACAGCTAATTTCCGAGGGGAAAAAGGACTCTGCTCTGGTTGTTCTTGATAAGATAACCAAGCTTATGCCTCACGAAAAATATCCCTACGACTTCTTCATGTTCGACATTGCCGAAGCATACTACAAGCTCAACCAAACCGAAACAGCCAACAAGATATTGGACAAGTACGCCGATGTTACCCTTCAATCGCTTCGCTACCAGTTAAGCCTGGGCGATAAGTACAGGGATTACAACAATTACGATCTCCGTCTTAACATTCAAACCCTGCAGGAACTTGCTTCCCTTGCCGATAGCTACGGGCAGGTTGAGCTGAAGACCAAGATAGAAAACGGTTTAAATCAGCACTATAGTAAGCTTGTTAATGTCAAATAAATAGTACGCTGAAATAAAAAATCATCGTTTTGGTTTAATCAATTATTTTTGTTGATACCTTTGAGCTTTAAGAAAAATTCATCATATGGCAGAACTAGCTGGTGAAATTGTTCAGATTATTGGGCCTGTTGTTGATGTTTCATTTGAAAACAGCAACGGGAAGTTGCCTTCAATCAATGAAGCGTTAGAATTAAGGAGAACCGATCATTCTGTTTTAGTTCTTGAATGCCAACAGCATATAGGAGAAAACACCATCCGTGCTGTTGCCATGGACTCCACCGATGGACTTTCACGTGGAATGAAGGTTAAAGCAACCGGAAAGTCTATAACAATGCCCGTTGGTGAACAGGTTAGGGGTCGTTTACTTAATGTTATTGGGGATTCCATTGATGGCCTTTCAACGTTGAACCGTGAGGCAGACTACCAAATCCACAGTGCTCCACCTAAATTTGATGAGCTCCGTCCAGAAAAAGAAGTCCTTTTTACTGGAATTAAGGTAATTGACCTACTTGAACCCTACTCTAAGGGTGGTAAGATTGGACTATTTGGTGGTGCAGGTGTAGGAAAAACCGTCATCATCATGGAGCTTATTAACAATATTGCCAAAGGGTATAGCGGAATGTCTGTTTTTGCTGGCGTTGGAGAGCGCACCCGCGAAGGAAATGACCTCTTGCGCGAAATGATTGAATCCGATGTAATACGTTACGGCGAGGAATTTAAACAAACCATGAAGGAGGGTGGATGGGACCTCACAAAGGTTGACACCGATGAGCTAAGAAAATCACAAGCTACCCTCATTTTTGGTCAAATGAACGAACCACCCGGTGCTCGTGCAACCGTTGCTCTTTCAGGCCTTACTGTTGCTGAATCGTTCCGTGATGGGGGAAGTGGTGAAAAAGGTAACGATATTCTCTTCTTTATTGATAATATCTTCCGTTTTACCCAGGCCGGATCTGAAGTTTCTGCCTTGCTGGGGCGTATGCCCTCGGCTGTAGGCTACCAACCAACACTATCAACCGAGATGGGGTTAATGCAGGAAAGAATTACCTCAACAAAACGAGGTTCTATCACCTCGGTGCAGGCTATATATGTTCCTGCAGACGACCTTACCGACCCTGCTCCTGCGACTACCTTTGCTCACCTTGATGCTACTACCGTTTTAGACCGCAAAATAGCCGAGCTGGGAATTTACCCCGCCGTGAACCCTCTTGACTCAACCTCGAGAATACTTACCCCCGATGTTGTGGGAGAAGAACACTACAACACTGCGCAACGGGTAAAAAATCTTCTTCAGCGCTATCAGGAGCTACAGGATATTATTGCAATCTTGGGTATGGATGAGCTGTCGGAGGAGGATAAACTTATTGTGCACCGAGCCCGTAGGGTTCAAAGGTTCCTCTCCCAACCATTTCATGTTGCCGAAGCTTTTACAGGAACAAAGGGCGTTATGGTAAATATTAACGACACCATCAAGGGATTTAACATGATTATGGATGGTGAGGTTGATAAGTACCCTGAAGCGGCTTTTAACCTTGTTGGTACCATTGAAGAGGCTATTGAGAAAGGAGAGCGCCTGTTGAAAGAGGCTAAAGCGTAACACCTTTACCGACTACAATAAGAGAGTATTTTAGACCTGAACTAATATAGAAGGGCAAATGGTTTGCGACTTGATTTCACCCGAGAGGAACATCAAGGTTGAAAATGTGAACTACGTCAAGGTACCTGGGACAAAGGGTTCGTTTGGCATTCTAAAAAAGCATGCTCCAATTGTTTCATCACTGGAACCCGGAGCTGTTAAAGTTATCCTTGACGATAAAACTAAACTTCTTTTTGCAATACCTTCAGGTGGTTTTGTTGAAGTAACTGACGATCGGGTTACAATCATTGCCGAAGAGGTGCTGCAGCAACCCGAATAGCCTTTCTTAAGCACCTGTTGCTGGCTTGCCCTACTTTGCAATATAAGGAGTTGTTTCTGTATTTTTGCTTTTGCCCCCTCTGACCTACTATTTAATAAAGTTAGGCTTTAAACTGGTAGTTTACGCTGAAAGGTAGAAAAAGAGGCACAATTAATCAACAATTGCTATCTGATAATAGTAGCTTTTTCGCTCCACCTGAAGGTGAATAAATTTCCATCATTTTGGTTTAAGTGTTCAACTCTGCAGGCATACTATCATTTTAGATACTTACCAAATTTATCTGGTTACTCTAACGTTAATATTTTCGCCTTATACCCACAATTATTCCTTACAGCCAAGCAAACCTAAAGGCATGAAAAAGATTTTACTACCATTCCCGATCATCATACTGGTAATATTAACGTCAACCCTTATGGCAAAAGCACAACAAACTGTCGTTTTTCAAGCCAGCGATGGACTAGAGGTTACTGCCGACCTTTACGTCAAGGGTACCGACTTGCCCTATATCATCTTGCTCCACCAGGCAAGGTACAGCAGGGGTGAATACCGAGAAATTGCTCCAAAACTGGTTAACTTGGGCTACAACTGCCTGGCGGTTGACCTTCGTTCAGGTGGAGAGGTAAACGGGGTCGTAAATAGGACAGCCATGCTGGCTGCTGGTAAACGAATACCTGCCGAATATTATAATGCCATGAGCGATGTAGAAGGGGCAATTGGCTACGTTAAGTCAAAGTCCGACAAGCCTATCGTGCTTTGGGGAAGTTCATACTCAGCCTCGCTAGCATTGATAGCCGGTGCAAAGAACTTAAGGGTTGCAGCTATTGTGGCTTTTTCACCGGGTGAGTATTTTGACCAGCCTGATTTTGTTAGTAGCAAGATCGGCAAACTCGCTATTCCTGTTTTAGCTCTTTCGTCTAAAGCCGAATGCCAACCAGTCAGAGAGCTGCTCTCAGGCGTAAATCCAAAACTTGTTTCTTATTATTGCCCTACCGATTCGGGACAGCATGGGTCTAAGGCTCTTTGGCAATCAAACCCCTCCAACGGTGATTACTGGATGGCTATCACCATGTTCTTCAGCCGGCTAAACAAGAATTAATTCTTGTTTACCGGATAAAAGTCAGAATGGAAAAGCCATACCGGCAGAGATGCTTTTGAAGCTATCGTTCGGCCACCACGCACACTCTTTTTTCCCGTTTAACTTCACCTGATAGGTTGAAGTACTCAACATACACAACATATATTCCTGTTGGAACAATTCTGTTTGCATAGTTTACGCCATCCCATCTAAGGCATCCCTCCCTCCCTAAAAGAAGGTTATTTGCCAGGCGAAAAACTTCTACTCCGGCAGAGGTGAATATGCGGATGTTTGAAACGTATCCCTCAGCCGGCAGACTATAGCAAAGCTGAAGAAAATCGTCCTTCCCATCCCCATCTGGCGAGATAATTTCCGGCGAAATGGTAAAATAGCCATCTTCCATTGAAGTTTCAGCATACTGCGAATTTTTAAATGTAGGTGTGGCAAATCCTACGCTTTGTGCTGCCGAATGCCAAGTACTTGCATCGGCAGAGGGCAACTTCGGGTTAATCCGTTCAAGAGAAACCCCTTTGACGTTGGTTATAATTGGGTTATGCAATTTTTCGGTATAGTGCAGCTCGTCAACCACATCCATGTTAGCATTGAGCAACACCACATAGCCCTCATCACTATTCAGCGAAGCCATAGATGAAACCTGCACAAAGGCCTTTTCATTCTCACAATAGTAGAACTGCTTAACCTGTTGAGGGTTAACAGTTATAACCGCATATTCAGCAGGAAAAATCAGCCTGGAGGTATCGGCTGCGGGATTTACCCCATTTAGCGATAAATCTGTATTCCTGTTAGCTAAAAATAGGTTTTTTAAATCGATGCACTTTTGAGAATTATTGAAAATTTCAACAAAGTCAACTCCTCCGCTATAGGGATTAAACAGAACCTCGTTTACCACAAGGTCTCCTGCGGCCGGAATTTGAGGTAATCCAATTTTAAAAGTACTTTCTTCAATAGGGTTTCCCGAAAAATCAACAATTTCACCTCCAATAGCTAACTGGTAAAAGCTGCCTGGCTCCATGGGGTTGTTTAGAATAAGCTTAACACCATCGTAAAGATTTCCTTGCAGCATAATCTTTTTCACGCCTAAGTTTTCAGAACTTAACGAATAGTTTTCAATATCGGTAATGGTAAGGCTATCCATCGGCTCGCTAAAGGCAATTCTAATTGTGTCCTCCGAAAGCACTTCCAGATAGATAACCTTTGGAGGAGTAATATCGGGATTAATGGCCACTACGGAGTTTTCCTTGCAGGGTGTCCCACCTAGTTCATCCATGCAGGCATGCCAATTTCTTTTGCCTTCGGCAATGTTAGAGGCATCGATGCACTCGAGCGAGTAGCCCCCATCACTCCTACTATCATCATTATACCAGTCACTGCTATAGCTTGCAAAAGAAATCAGGTTGCCTTCGCCATCAATAAGTTTTATCAGCATACCATCGTTGAGCAGCGAGGGAAAAGAGGTTACACCCATAGTTTTGCCAAATACTGCCATTTCACTCATGGCTGTTGACCCACCAATCAAGGTAAAAGTTCGGGGTAAAACAGTATCCGAGGGAAGGTTTAGCTGGAGGTCATTAAGGACAATTCGCCACCCCTTGGTGAAAACTGTGTCGGCTGAAGGGTTGTAGAGCTCAATGTACTCGTACTCTGGTAATCCATTCGAGGGAATTGGGTTAGCCATGATTTCGTTGATAACCAAGCGTCCAAAATTCCCATTCGAGCCTAAACCAAACGTTGCGCTATCGGAAGTAAAATGGCCTTGTTCATCCTCGATGTTGCTTATATAAAGCGTATAGCTACCAAAGGACAATTTTTCGGTTGTAAGTACTGCCATGTCGTGTTTCGACTGATCAATAGACACCGATTTTACAGCAACCGGTTCCCCTTCGGCAGTTCTAACCAGGTAGTTTTGAGGGATTGAAGCGCTGGTAATGGATACATTTTTACTAAAAGAAACCTTCACCGAGTTTAGGCTGGATAGCCTTACAGATTTCACTAAAGGGGGAAACTCCGTTAGGCAAAGTTTTAGATTATCCAACCACAGCTGTCCTGCCCTTGTGGGTGTATATGCATAAACAAATCCCGCATATTTCATTGGAATAGCTTCCTGGATAAGCACTTCTCCACCATTTACCATTCTACCATAATCCTTGGGTTTGTACCAAAGCGAAAGGATTCCGGTAGGCGAAAGGGTTACACGAATTTCAACCTCATCTTTTTCGCTCCAGTCAAATCGTGTTGTAATCAGGTTTGTTTTCTTTCCCCCTTCGAAATGCCATAATGATAGAAAATCGTCAACTTCCGAAGGGTTGATGCCAACAGCGTAACCAGATGTTGTGGCGTTGTTAAACAAACTATCGGTTGATCCCAGTACCATGTAAAAGTAGTTATCGGTTGAAGGGTCCCAGCTGCCTGTTTTTACCACAACATTCCACTCAACCACTCTGCCATAAGCATTGGCATTCAGAGGAATAACCAACTCTGATTTTTCTGCACCAGGATCACCCGCATGTACCAGTGAACTGCCGCCAGCTACCGGCGAAATGGTTGAAACCCGCCAGCTTTCAACACCGCCCCAACCGGGTATATCACCCTCAAAAGCCTCTTCAATAAGGCACATTTGTGAATACCCACAAAAAATTTGGGGCGTTACGGCATAAAGCAATGTATCGTGAGATGCTTTAAGGGTAAATCTTCCTTCATTTAGAAATTTTATGTTGCTCCAAGTAGCAATTCCATCGCTTAAAGGTTCTGTTGAATCGGGGATTTCAATGTTGCCACTTGCGCTATTTTCGGATAGGGTTACTTGACCCAGCTGGTTGGCGTCCGGATTACCAAAACAATCGGTTGATATAACTTCCACATCAAAACAGTCGTTTGGGGTAGCAGCAAATGGATAGCTGTTAAAAGCAAGCCTGTCGGCTTCGACCTCTATGCTACAGGGAAGCCCATAAATATACGACAGGAAATTGGGACAAAATGCCGTTCCATCATCGTAAGCTACCCACCCGTGTGAGGATGACGGAATATAAAATTGGAATTTCTCGTTATCCTTTAAAAAGGCGGGATTAAGGTACAGCTCTACTCCCATTTCGATAGTGTCGCCATCAGCAATTTCGAGCTGGTTTTCGCTGAGCTGAATGTAAAAAACTCCTTCAGATTGGCTGAATTCTATTGGAATAATCACCTTTTCTTCAAGTCTCAGCATGAAACCACCAATAATTTTTTCTAAAGATGAAGCGCTATTTGGGTTAAATGCAGTAAGGCAAATTGTTTTTACTTTTAGGGGTAACCCATCTGAAGTACCAGAATCGGAAACTTTTAGGCGAAATATTTCAAGGGCAGCGCTGGTATTGGTATTTTGTGCTGTAAATATTAACGTGTCGCTACCGGTAAAAAGCGGATAAACCTGTCCGTCGGCGTCGCCACAAGTTATGAAGGGTGATGCCACGTCCTCAAGTGTTGGCTCCATGGCAAGCAGCGCAAAGCTACCAGGTTTGGAGTAGCTGGCTATAAAGTTGGCTATCCCGTTTTGAAGGCTGCCCTCAGTACCTCCACTAACATCGAGATGGCCGTCTCCTGCTGCTAGACCTAGACCTAAGCTACCAAAATAATCGGTATCAGTATTGCCATTTATATCAGCAGCCTTTACAACCACAGGAAAAGCCTCGTTAACACCAACTCTTGCTGGAGTTTGGTCAAATTTTAGGTGGGTAGCATGGACTCTTATGGTAAAGGTGCTCGAGTATATTCCAGAGGGAAAAGTAGAAGAAAACTGTGTACCGTTGTCGTATGCAGTTAAAAGCGGATTTAATGGGTCTATATACAGCGTGATTGTTTGGTTATCGGTAATGCCGGTTGGTTTTAGATATACCCAAATGCCGATTTCCAGATTTCCCCCCTCCGGGACGCATACAGAGCCATTAGAAAAATAGATGTCAATGGTTGATGTTTTGACCTGAACATCCGAAAGCCCACACCAAGTAGAACCAGACTTTACTAAGATTCCACCTAACACCTTGTTTAAAGCAGCCATGTTTGGAAGGTTGGCACGTGTTAGCCTTAACGATTTGAGTAAGGTGGAAGCGCTATCACCTCCCACGTCGAATATCTTTATACGCATAACTTCAACAGCATCGGCGGCGGAATTCTTAGTGGACAAGATGTCTTCTGCTTCGGGTTGAAAAGAAGGATTTCCAGCATATGAGGTTGTATCAAATGAAATAAAAATTTCACTGCTTAACGCCGGGCTCAAACCCTGGCTTGTTGCCTCAATCCTTATATTCTCGTTTTTGTTATAAATCAAATCGTTCCAAACAGCGATACCTCCTATTGCAGGTTGCACCAAACCCAGCAATGAAGAAAGCTGTCCACTTCCCTGAACAAGGTTAAGGGCAATATCGTGGTTAAAATTCGTATCCACATTTCCCAGTGAATCGCATCCGGCAACCCCGAGTGCGAATGGCTTGCCAATAATATAATTATGGGAATATTCGTGGATTTTCAACATGGTAGCATCCACCCTAATGGTGAATAGACCGGATGTAATCAAGTGGGGTAAAACCTTCGGAAATCCTGAACCAGCAACACTTGCCAGAAATTCGTGGTCAATGCTGTCAATTTTAAACTGTAAGCTGGTGCCATCGGTTATCCCAGAGGATTTTAAAAAAATGCTAAGTGTGTACTCTCCGGCTAGCCCGTCGGGAATGATCATTTCAGATGAATCTACTTCTAGCGTTAGCTTGGTATTTGAAATAAACGACGACTTAATTGGAATTTCACCGTTAGCTCCTTTTAGCAGGACTCCTGCTATTATGCTGTTCCATTGTGAAATTTCCGGAATAGGATTGGTAAAGGCTACACGCTTTACATACGTGGGCAATCCATCACCTGAACCCATGTCCTCCACAACAAACCTCAGTACATCAACAGCCTTGGATGGTGTGGTTGAGGTTGATAAAATTTCTCCAGACGGTATTTGCAGCATTGGCTGATAAATGGTGGTGGTGGTATCATTAGGATTTGCTGCCTGATAGTCAACGCCGATATTGTCAACCCAAAGCTTCAAATCGGCAGAGCTGGTGTACCTGTACTGGATTGACAAATATTTAAATGCGGCATACGTAACATCTACAGCGCTACCGTAATCGTTAAGATTGTCGAAGGTTCCGCCCGCCGAGGCTTTAAGGTTAAATGTTCCGTTGGAAAGCCTCTTTACCTCTATAGCCCCAACATTTGCTGTTCCTATTGTTGTTTCCCAATTTAAGGTAGATGACAACAGCGCCTGGGGAATGCCGTTATCAACCCTCCACACCTTTAGCATGTCATCACTCCCCGATAGGTTAACACCAACAGCATAGCCTGAAGCAGGAGTGCCTGTTGCAATTTCATCTCCCGTCATCAGGTAAATCCACCAGCTGTTAGAGGAGGAGGGATTATAACCATGCCGCACAAGCATCCTCCACGTTACATCTCCATTGTTAACATTCCAACTTGGAAGATTGACCATGATGGTATCAGTGGACGAGCCGGTATTGTCAAATGTATGCTTTAAGGAAAATTCTCCTGATAACGGATTTATGGTAGAAGCCTGCCATCGTCCAGCTGGTTTTTGTATCCAACCCGAAATATCAGCATTCTCAAAGTCATAGAAAATTTGACCACTAACCTCATAAAAAATCAACAGGCTAAAAATTGATACCACCAACCGCTTCATTGTACTATTTAGCTATTTTTATGCGGATTAATTTACGAAAAAAACAGCAGTAATTCAATCAGTATTAAAAATCACACCTATGAAGGTAGCAGTAGTGGGCGCAACCGGACTGGTTGGTCAGGTTATGCTTAGAGTTTTGGAACAAAGAAATTTTCCTGTAACAGAGTTAATTCCCGTAGCATCCGAAAAATCTGTAGGTAAAACTTTAAAGTTTAAAAATGAAGCCTTAAAGGTAAGTTCATTGGAAGATGCTGTAAGGCAAAAGCCCTCCTTGGCGCTCTTTTCTGCCGGCTCAGCGGTTTCGGGTGAATGGGCGCCAAGGTTTGCCGAGGAAGGAACAACAGTAATTGACAACTCCTCATGCTGGCGTATGCACAATGAAATTCCACTTGTTGTTCCCGAGGTTAACGCTTCAGTGCTGAGCTCTTCATCTAAAATTATTGCCAACCCAAACTGTTCCACCATTCAGCTGGTAGTGGCGGTGAACCCGCTTCATCAACATTTTAGAGTAAAACGAATAGTTGTGTCAACCTACCAATCTGTTACTGGAACTGGTGTTAAAGCTGTTAACCAGCTCTTTGCTGAGCGACAGGGCATTGCTACAGACATGGCCTACCCGCATCCCATCGACCTGAACTGCATTCCACACGGAGGATCTTTTCTTGATGGAGGCTACACCACTGAGGAGCAGAAGTTGATAGATGAAACACGAAAAATTATTGGAGATCCTCATATAATGGTTTCTCCTACAGTTGTTCGCGTTCCTGTAGTAGGAGGACATTCCGAATCGGTTAATATTGAGTTTGAAAAAGATTTTTTGCTTGAACAGGTGTATGACATTCTTAAAAATTCACCGGGGGTAACCGTTCAGGATGTCCCATCGGAGAATACCTATCCTATGCCTCGAATGGCCCAGGGCAGGGATGATGTTTTTGTTGGCAGAATTCGCAGGGATGTATCAAAACCCCATTGTTTGAACCTATGGGTGGTTTCAGATAACCTACGTAAGGGGGCAGCAACAAATGCTGTTCAAATTGCGGAATACCTATTGCTACAAAACTGGTTAAAATAGTTCTCAAAATAGGTACTCCGCAAACCGTATCAATATTTGTTCTGTACCAATAGGTTAATACAAAAAATTAGGTTGGTTGCCTTTTTTTTCCGAATGCCTTGTACCCTAAGCGCAACACAAATGCAGCCCCCAGTATTATCATGGCCCAGCTAAGCTCCTTATAGTACCTGTCAACCAAATCGGCGGGGATATAGTAACCAAGAAGGGCAAGTACAATGTTCCAGAGTCCGGCACCCAGAGTTGTGTAAAGGATGAACTTTCCAAAATGCATTCTGGCAAGCCCTGCAGGAATGGAGATAAGCTGTCGAATCCCGGGAACTAACCGTCCAATAAACGTAGAGCTGTTGCCATGCTTAACAAAATATGATTCAGCCTTTTGAATAGATTTAGGTTCAATCATCAACAAGTGGGCAAACTTGGTTTCAGCGAACGCATAGATAAGCTTACGTCCTATCCAGATAGATATAAAATAGTTAAAAATAGCGCCAATAATTGCCCCAAATGTTGAGGATAAAATAACCAGGTATATATTAAGCTCTCCCTGGGCCGCCTTGAAGGCCGCAGGAGGTACAACTATCTCGGAAGGAAAGGGAATAAAAGAACTTTCAATAGCCATAAGTATGGTAATTGTGGTATAGTTTATATTCCCCATATACCAAGCTGTAATTCTAGCAACAAGTTCTGCCATAGTTTTTTTTTGTGAATTAGCTTACATTTCTAGTGCAATGTTCAACTTTTCGGCCCGTCAAAGGTAATATCCCCAGGATATAAAAAGTTATCGAAGGGGTATCGTCCAACATGAATGTTCCTTACCGAACTGTATAGAAGCTTTTTAAATTGATCGAGGTTGGTTTTCAACCTTGCTGATATGAAAATTGTCTGAACATTGGCTTTGGCCATCCAGCTGTTCTGAAGGCTGGAAAGACTAGTATTAAATTTATCAGGAGGTAGTAAATCGTCTTCACCCTTCTCGTTCCAGCTATACGCATCAATTTTGTTAAATACCAGAATGGTTGGTTTGTCGCTTGCCCCAATTTCTACCAATGTTTGGTTAACCACATTAATTTGTTCCTCAAAGCCCGGATGGGAGATGTCTATAACGTGTAGCAGCAAATCGGCCTCCCTCACCTCATCGAGAGTTGACTTAAACGCCTCAACCAGCTGATGGGGTAGTTTCCGTATAAAACCTACCGTATCGGACAACAAGAATGGGAGATTTCCGATAACAACCTTACGAACAGTAGTATCAAGCGTGGCGAAGAGCTTATTTTCAGCAAAAACATCGGATTTGCTGATAAGGTTCATGATTGTTGATTTGCCCACGTTGGTATATCCAACAAGCGCAACACGCACCAACTCTCCCCTGTTGCTCCGTTGAATGGCCATCTGTTTATCAATCCGGCCCAGCTCTTCCTTAAGACGAGCAATACGATTGCGAATAACACGCCTATCGGTTTCAATTTCAGTTTCCCCCGGCCCCCTTAGCCCAATACCGCCACGCTGCCGCTCGAGGTGGGTCCAACGCCCTGCCAATCTAGGTAATAGGTATTGATACTGTGCAAGTTCAACCTGGGTTTTCGCATAGGCTGTTTTAGCCCGTCGTGCAAAAACATCAAGTATAAGATTCGTTCTATCAAGAACCTTAATACCAAGTTCTGCCTCCAGGTTCCTGAGCTGTGTTGGGGATAACTCGTCATCAAAAATCACCATATCCACTTCGTTATCCGAAATGAATGCGAGCACTTCAATAACTTTTCCCTTACCAATGTACGTGCTGGGATTTGGTGATTCGATGCGTTGAATAAACTGTTTTATGGACAACGCACCAGCTGTTTCAGCTAAAAAATCCAACTCAACCAAGTTTTCCTTTATCTCTGTCTCCTCCTGCCCCTGCTTAATTACACCTACAAGAATGGCCTTCTCCCTTTTTTTCTCAGTTGAAAAAATTTTCCCCATAT
>ERZ795031.483-NODE-483-length-48976-cov-151.772449_pt1 | contig 48976 bp, 49 predicted proteins | sample MGYA00375123_ERZ795031 | MGnify/ENA primary metagenome ERZ795031 (study PRJEB30166, sample SAMN05720159) | activated sludge metagenome | isolation source: anaerobic digester from wastewater treatment plant | place: USA | collected 2015-04-21 ...
TAACCCGACCGGGAGACGGCGAAAACCGGCGCGGACAACAGGCGCCATCGTTCTTTAAGGGGAAAATGATGATTGCTGAAATTCCGGAAAAGGGCATGACGCTCATCCTGGGCGGCGCGCGCAGCGGGAAAAGCACGTTTGCCGAACAAACCGCCCGCGAGTCGGAAAAGCCTGTGCTTTTTATCGCCACCGCCTGCGCGGGCGATGAGGAAATGGCTGAAAGGATCCGCCGGCACCGGGCCTCGCGGCCGGCCGGGTGGCAGACGCTCGAACTTCCGATGGACATCGGCTGCAGCCTTCAAACAACCGCGGCCGGCGTAATCATCGTCGATTGCATCACGCTCCTGGTCAACAACATCCTGCTGTCCCTTCCTGAAAACACCTCCGAAGATATCGTCATGGAAAAAGTCCGCGCCGAAATGGATGAGCTTATTGCCGCGCAGGCAAGGCTGGGCGGGCAGTGGCTGGTGGTGTCCAACGAGGTCGGCCTGGGGCTCGTGCCTCCCTATCCGCTGGGGCGCCTCTACCGCGATGCGCTGGGCCGCGCCAACCAGGCCCTCGCGCAGAAAGCGGCGCGCGTGATCCTGATGGTCGCGGGAATTCCGATGGTGATCAAATAAGCAGGGGCGCGAGGTTGCTTAATTTTCGGTTTTATTATAGGGGCAAAACGATCCATCGACGAATTTTGCATTAAAAAATATCGGGAGAGCATAAGAGATGAACCAGAAAGTTACGGTTGTAGGAGCCGGCAATGTCGGGGCGACGGCGGCGCAGCGGCTGGCGGAGAAAGCACTGGCCGATGTGGTATTGATCGATGTCGTGGAAGGCGTACCGCAGGGCAAGTCCCTGGATCTGGCCCAGGCCGCGCCGATTGAAAAGCATGACGCGCATCTTGCGGGCGCCAACACCTACGAGGCTTCAACCGGTTCCGACATCGTGATCATCACGGCGGGCCTTCCCCGCAAACCGGGCATGAGCCGGGACGATCTGCTGGCGACCAACCGGGGCATCATGAAAAACGTCGTACGCCAGGCGGTTCGATACTCTCCTGACGCCATTCTCATTATCGTCAGCAATCCGCTCGACGCCATGTGCCACGTGGCGATGGAGGAAAGCGGCTTTCCCAAAAACCGCGTGATCGGCATGGCCGGCGTTCTGGATTCGGCCCGCTTCCGGGCTTTCATTGCCATGGAGCTCAGCGTCTCCGTGGAGAACGTTCATGCGATGGTTCTGGGCGGCCACGGAGACACCATGGTTCCGCTGCCCCGCTTTTCCACCGTGGCGGGCATTCCCATTACGGAGCTGATGTCTCCGGAGCGCATTGAAGCCCTGGCCATGCGCACGCGAAACGGCGGGGCCGAAATCGTCGGGCTCCTGAAAACCGGCAGCGCCTACTACGCGCCGGCTTCGGCGGCCGTCGAAATGGCGGAATCCATCCTCAGGGACAAGAAGAAAATTCTTCCCTGCGCCGCTTACCTGGAAGGGGAGTACGGCATTTCCGGTTTGTTTGTCGGCGTGCCGGTCAAACTGGGCAAAAGCGGCATCGAAGAAATTATTTCGCTGCGACTGCTGCCTGAAGAGCAAAAGGCCCTGGAGAAATCCGCCGCCGCGGTTCGGGAGCTGGTGGACGCGATGAAAAGGATGGCCTGAGTAGGGGAAAGCTGACAATAGGTGGTTGCCCAAAGATATCCCTTTGAGCGGCCATTGGGAGTGTTTTGTAATACAATCTTGGCGAAGCGAAAGATCAGCCTTTGACAACTGTTTGAGCCGAAGGCGAGTTTTGTCAAAGCCTTTCGCAAGCCTTAGATTTATACAAAACGCTCACAGGCAAGCGAAAAGGGTATCTTTGGAAAACAGGCCATCAAGACGTACAGGAGGCCACCATGGCTTTTTTTACAGCGGATGACGGGGTTCGCCTTTATTATGAAAAAAGCGGCAGCGGAAAGCCGGTTGTGCTGATTCATGGATTGACGGCCAACTCTCTTTTTTTCCGGAAACAGATTCCCGAGCTGAGCAGGCATTTTTCGGTGATCGCGCTCGATTTGCGCGGCCACGGCCAATCGGAAGCCGGAAGCGACCACTGGACGCTTTCGCGCCTGGCCGAGGATTTGAAGCAGCTTCTCGCCGAGCTTCATATTTCCAAAGCGTCGCTTGTCGGCTGGTCGATGGGCGCTCAGGTCATTTTCGAATACATCAGGAACTATTCCTGCGCGTCGATTGATAAAATCGTGATCATCGACATGACGCCCAGGCTGATGAAGGCGGACGACTGGTCCTGCGGCCTGCCCGGCGTCTTCAGCCGCAAGCCGGGGGATTTCGGACATGAAGACAATCTTTTCCTTTTGTCGGTCATGCTCAAAGACTGGGAGGCTTACAGCCGGGTCGTCGCCCGGCGGATTTTGAATAAATCGCTCTACAATGAAAAAATGGAATTCAACGCGGAGGGGGACTTCAAGGGGAAAAGCGATTTGCCGTGGCTTTACGAGCAGGCCCGGAAGAACAACGCCTGTGTCATTGCCGCTTTCTGGATCGCGATGGCGACGCAGGATTACCGAGCCGTTTTAAAAGACATCACCGTCCCCTGTCTGCTGGCGTACGGGACGGAAAGCAATTATTATCCGCCCGAAAACTACGACTACATGCAACAACAGATGCCCGATGCCCGCGTGGTTGCGTTTGAAGAATGCGGACACGCCCTGCATCTTCAGGACCCGGACCGGTTCAATCGGACGGCGCTCGATTTTCTATCGGCCTGACGGTTTTTCGGCTGAGGCTCAACAGGACGCCGCCCAGCCCGATGGTGATGGCGAAAACCTTGATGATCATTCCGATATAGAGGGGTATCCAGCCCAGCAGCCACAACAGACACAAGCCTACCAGCGTTTCCTTCACCAGAGATTTCCTGTGTCCGCGAAAGCTTCTGGAAATGATCCAATTGCCCAGAATCGCGCCGGACGCGATGAAGCCGATAATGACGGCCAGCAGAAGCGCCGTGAAAGCCAGCGGAATCAAAAAAATGCCGATAATGGAGATCGCCAGCAGCATAAACAGGGGCGCGATCATCAGCGTCGCCAAAATGCCCAAAAAGAATGCTTTGAGCCGGTTTGCTCCGATGGCATCGGTCACCATGGTCAGGCGGCGGGGAACGAGCAGCGTCATAATCAGCGCAATCATCAGGATGATGGCGAAAAAACAAATGGAGATTACATTTAAAATCAGCGACCAGCCTTCCAGCTCCCCGCGCATGGCCGACTGAAAAGCTTCCGACAGGGTGGCAGCGTTGACTTCCGTGATGTCGCCGAAAACAGTGGAACCGCTGCCTCTGGCCACAATGCCGCCCAGGACAATCACTTTGCCCCGGACAACGGCCTTGCTGGTCAAAACCACCGAGCCGGCGATCGCCAGAACATTGTTTTCCACAAGCCCGCTGACCGTGATCTGTCCGCCGATGACGGCGACATTGTCCACGGTCTGTCCTTCTTCCACAAGAATGTCGCTGCCTGCCTTGACAATATTTTTAGCATCGGCGTGCGCCGGCAAAAGCAAAAGGACGGCGGCCACAATGACGGCAAATTTTAATATCATCAGATTTATACAAAACGATCTCAGGCAAGCGAAAAGGGTATTTGGACAACAGCCGATCATGATTCACTCCCTGCTTTCCGGGCAAGATATTTTTGCCGGAAGTACGCAATGAACCCCGGCATCACGGAAATGATGATAATCGCGACAATGACAATGGTAAAATTCGTTTTGACGGCCGGGATATTGCCGAAAAAGTACCCCCCCAGGAGGAAGATGGCCACCCAGGATACACCGCCGACAATATTGTATACAATGAAGCGGGCATAGCTCATCGCTCCGATCCCCGCGACGAACGGGGCAAAGGTGCGGATAAACGGCATAAACCGGGCGATGATAATCGTCTTTCCACCGTGCCTTTCGTAAAATTCGTGCGTTTTGATCAGGTATTTCTTTTTAAAGAACCGGCTTTCTTCGTAATGAAAAACCTTCGGACCGATGTAATGGCCGATGGCATAGTTGACCGTGTCTCCGGCGACGGCGGCGATGCAAAGCAGAATCAAAAGCGCTTCGATGTGCAGCGCGCCCAGGGCGGCCAGCGTTCCCAGGGCAAAAAGCAGAGAGTCGCCGGGAAGAACCGGCGTTACCACAAGACCGGTTTCGCAGAATATAACAACAAATACAAGAACATAGATCCACACGCCAAAACTCTGGATGATCATCGGGAGATATTGGTCGAGGTGAATAAAAACATCTATAAAATAAAGAATGATATCCATGATTTTTATGCTATGCTTTTCAAAAGCGACACATCAAGATCATTTTGTGGGCATCCCTATATCGGGTTCATAGGGGTAGTGTCAACATGAAAAAATTTCAAAAATAAGGAGATCAAAACATGAGAAGCAAACAGGATTACATCACCGGGCTCTCCAAAATGAAGCGCAACCTTTATTATGACGGCCAGTTGATCGACCGCACCGATGAGCTGCAGATGCGCTGTCTCAACACCATCGGCACCACGTACGACGAGGCGGAACGGCCGGAAAATCGGGATCTCATGACGGCGGTTTCCCACCTGACGGGAGAGCGCATCAACCGGTTCACCCATATCCATCAGAACACCGAAGACCTGCATCGCAAGCAGGACATGACCCGCATGCTCTGCCAGAAGGTCGGCGGCTGCATCCAGCGCTGCATGGGCATCGACGCCGCCAACGCCGTCTATAACGTATCTTTTGAAGCGGACAAGGTGAAGCCGGGTGAAACCCGCTATCATGAAAACTTCAAGAAATGGCTGCTCCGTTTTCAGCAGGAAGATCTCGTTGGCTGCTGTGCCCAGACGGACGTCAAAGGGGATCGCCTGCTGCGTCCGGCGGATCAGCCCAATCCCGGTTCCTACGTCTATATCAAAGAGCGGCTGAAAGACGGCATCGTTGTCGAAGGCTGCAAGCTGCATATCTCCGAAGCCTCCGTTGCGGATGAGGTGCTGGTTGTGCCCACCCGGGCGCTCCGGGAGCAGGATAAAAACTATGCGGTGGCGTTTGCAATCCCCGGCGACTGGGACGGATTGAAACAGGTGCTGACGATCCACTCCCTGCGCGAGCGGGAGCATTACCAGCGCGGTTTTATGGAAGGCTCAACGGATTCGTACATGATTTTTGAGAACTGCTTTGTTCCCTGGGAGCGCGTCTTTCTGGCCGGCGAATGGCAGCACGGCGGCATCAACGCGCTGCTCTTCGCGCTGTTCCACCGCCATTCCTACTCGGGATGCAAACCGGCCATCGGCGACGTCATTCTCGGCATGGCGGCGCTGGCCGCGGAGTGCAACAACATCCAGAAGGAATCCCATGTTCGGGAAAAGCTGGCGGAAATCATTCTGGTGACGGAACTGGGTTATGCGGCGGGATACACGGCGTCCGACCTGGGCGGCCCGAAGGTCTTCATGCCCGGGAAGGGATTTGTTCCCTATGGGCCCGGTTCGTATATTCCCCATTCGATTTACTGCAACGTGGGCCGCTGCCTTTCCGGCGAGGCGGTCTGGCGTGAATCGGAAATTCTCTGCGACATATCCGGGGGAGTCACGGCCACCTTCCCGCATGAAAAGGACTTTCTCAATCCGGAAACCGGCGAAGCGCTTTTGAAATACACCAAGCGGAGCCCCAAAATATCCGCCGAGGATCAGGCCCAGTTCTGGCGCTATCTGGGCGACAAGCTCTGCTCCGCGACCGGCGGCGTCCGCAATATCGGCGCGTATCACGGCGGAGGATCACCGATCATGGAGCAGATCGCCATTACGACGCAGTATGATATTGAATCCCGCAAAAAGCTGGTGAAGTACATCGCCGGCATGAGCGGTGGCGACCGTGAAGCGCTTGCCAAAAAGTAGCGGCTTCCACTCCGTGTGCGGCCATCGCCCGGCCGCGCACGGATGCCATTCATTCCCGTGAAAGCCATGGGGATCAGAAAACCATTGCGGCCGCCCGGTACGGGCGGCAAGCCCCCTCCTGCGAGGGGGGCGCCTACAAAAAGTAATAAGCCATGAAGGCAACCTCAAACATCAGGTGCGGGAAATTTTTTCTTTCCACCTCCTCAAACCCCAGCTTTTCATACCAGTTTTGCAATGCCGAATCGTCCGCGATGACGCCGATTTGGACGCGGAACGCCTTCAAAAGACGAGCCTGGGACAGCGCGTGCTTTACCAGCGCTTCCCCGAATCCCTTTTTTTGCTCGCGCGGCAAAACCGCCAGGCGCTCCAGGTAACAGACCTCGTCGTTTATTTTTTCCAGGGCGACGCATCCCACCGGCCGGCCCTGCGCTTCCAGAACATAAAAGACGACGCCCCGGTTCATTTCCCGCATCAGCCATTCGGTCCGGCAGTTGGAGGGATGCGTCGGGCTGTTTTGCTCGGTAAGCCCGAACCGGTCGGCTACCTCCTGAAAAGCCTCGCGGATGATCTCCACCAGAACTTCTATGTCTTCCTGATCGCACGTTCGAATCCGGTGCTCCATGCTTCCTCCTCCTTCGTTCTCCTTCAGGATGCTCGCGTTATAATGGTTTACCGCGGCGTCACGATCGGAAAGACGCCCAGGGGCTTCTCCAGCAGGGCGAAGAAACGTATCAGATCGATTCGACTGCCGCTGATTTTCAGATCATCGGACAGCAGGGTATCCTTGATTCCCGCGGTGCCCGCCATCATTTTGATCCAGATCGGCCGGGTCAGCGTCAGCGTTGCCTGTGCATCCTGCGCCTTTCCCTTCCGGTGGTGCAAAACGGCATGCTCGATCCAGAGAACAAAAGTCTCCCCCGTATCGCCAAACACCAGGTTGAATTTATAGTTTTTTCCTTCCGCCGCCGGTCCGTTCAGGCTGCAGGCCATCACCTCGAGAAACCGTTCGGCCGGAATGTTTTCCATCATATCAAGGGCCCCGGACCGGTCGATGCTTTTTCGGGGCGGCCCGTCGCGCAATTCCTGCGCCGCGGTGAGATAGCTGTTTCGCCAGATGGCCGATTCGGACATATAGGCCATCTGATCATAGGTGCGGGAAAGCAGTTTTCTGGCTTTGGTGTGATCGGGTTTGCCGAAAACGACCATGTTCAACAGTTCGGCTGCCCAGCGGTATTCACCCTTCCTGAAAGCGGCCTCGGCCGCATCGGCAGCCTTGTCCGCTCCTCCGATCAGCTCCAGGTAGCGTTTGGCGGATTCCTGCGGCGGCAGGGGATTCAGGTTGGCGGGATTGCCGTCGTAGAATCCCATGTAAAACTGGTACACGGCCTTGACGTTGTGCCGCAGATCGCCGTAGTAGCCGCGCGCCCCCCAGTGGGATTCCAGAGACTTCGGCAATTGGACGGCGTCGGCAATTTCCCGGGGCGTGTAACCGGCGTTGATGAGGCGCACGGTTTGATCATGGGTGTAGCGGTAAACATCGCGGTGCAGCGTGATGAATTCTTTGATTCGATTGCTGCCCCAGATCGGCCAGCTGTGCTGGCCGAAATACACCTCGCAACCGGCGGTATATTCCAGTGCGTCGTCAAGATATTGGGCCCAGAGCAGCGCATTTCTCACTTTTGCCCCGCGAACCGGCAGCAGGTTGTGCATGGTCTGGGAAAGGATCTCCGCTCCGCAAAACGCCTTTTTTTCAGGAAGAACAAACGTCATTTCAGCGGGGGCTTCCGCGCCGGGCGTATTGTAAAAGACGAAGCGCAGACCGTCCACCAGCATCTCCCGAACAGGCTGATCGATGATCACCGTGGGCCGGATGATGCCGATGCGGCCATAGGCCGTGGTCTTGCCCAGACCCGTATCGACCATTCCTTTGGCGGAGCGTTCCAGATCTTTTCCGAACTGGTAGGAGGAACGCCTTCCCATCGCCGTGCCCACCATCAGGTTTTCACTGATGGACTCTTCCAGAAAGCCTGCGGGCGCGATCACCGGCAACTTGCGCAATGCCGCCTCCCGCGGTGAGACAACGCCCAGCGCGCCGCCGAAGTGGTCCACGTGGCTGTGGGTGATGATCATTGCCGAAACCGGCTTTTCACCCAGGTGCTTTTGGGCGAACGCAAAGGAAAAAGCCGCGCTTTCCCGGCAGGTGAGCGGATCAACCACGATCCAGCCGGTTTTGCCTTCGATCAGCGTCATGTTGCCGAGATCAAAGCCGCGCAGCTGATAGATGCCGTCCGTAACTTTGAAAAGTCCGATCCTGGCATTGAGCTTCGCGTGACGCCACAGGCTTGGGTTGACCGTAGGAGGCGGATCGCCCTCGACAAAATGAAAGGCGGCAAAGTCCACCAGGACCGTTCCGTCCGCCGCGCGGATCTGCCCATGGGGCTTTGCGATCAAGCCGCGTTGGGCGTCCTGAAAGTCCCGGTCCTGGCTGAAGTCGAGTTTTTGCGCCATAGCCTGGTTTGCCGCTATGACCGCCTTGCCGGCGTCACCGGCAACCCCGCCAACCCCATTATCCTTCCCGCAGCCGGTGAGCAGGAATATTGCCGCCAGACACAGAGCCGCAAGCCCCCTTCGTTTCGCGATCCTTTTCATGGTTTTCTCCTGAGGTTTTCTGCCTGTGAAAAAAAACAATCTGGACAGGACAACATTCTGCCCTGCACGCTTGAAGGACTGAACCCGGTGGATGCAGGTAATCGCACAGCAGGGCTCTTGTCAAATGTTTTTCAGTTCAGAAGATCTCAAAAAAAAGCAGGTAAACAGCCGTGTTGATGATCGTCAACGGGATTCCGGCCTTTGCGAATTCGAGAAAGGAAAGACTTTCGCCGCGGTTTTCCTTCTCCGCGTGCTGAATGATAATGATGTTGCTGGCTGCGCCGAGGATGAAAAGATTGCCCGCGATGGTGGAGCCGGCTGCGAGCGCCATCAGCTCTTTGGCGCCGGCGCCGGCGGAAAGCATCAGCGGCAGAAACAGCGCGACCATTGGAACGTTGGAGATCAGCTGGCTGACCAGCACGGAGAGGATCATCATGACAAGGACGCCGGTCATGTTCAGCGAAAAGGCCGAAAGCAGATGTTGAAAAAATCCGGAGCGCCAAACGCTTTCCATCAGAACAAACATGGACGCGAAGAAGACCAAGGTAAACCAGTCGATTCTTCTCAGGATATGAAACCGGTAGGTTTTCTTCTTGGACATGAACCGGTAGATCAGGATCGGCGAACAGCCGATCAGGGCAATGGCGGTCAGCTTGAAGTCAAAGGGCACGGGCGTAAAAAGATTCATCACGGCAAGAGCTACTTTGGCCAGAATCAGGCAAACCACAAGGACCAGGGACAGACGCGCGATTTTGGCCAGCCGCACGTGCCGGATGTCCTCGATGCCGGGCTGAAGCTCCGTGCGGTGAAATTCTTTTTTATACAAAACCTTCAGGACGATGTAGGCCATGAAGAGATTGACGATGGTCGGCGCAAACAGATATTGGAAGAACGTCAAAAAGGGGTTTCCGATGTTTCCTCCCAGGGCGATCAGCAGATTCTGAGGATTTCCGATGGGACTCATGACGCTTCCCGTGGTGATGGCAAACGCCAGGCAAAGGAGAAGCAGCTTTGGGGAAATGTGGTTTCTTCGGGCCAGCAGCAGCATGATGGGGGTGCCGATGATGGCGAGGGTGTCGTTCATGAGGACCGCAGACCCGATTCCCATGGTAAAAAGGATGGCCAGCACCAGCGCATCGACGGATTTTGCCCGGCCGAACAGAATGTGGCAGATATGGGTGAGATACCCGGAGTCTTCCATCGCCTGCCCGATGATAAACATGCCGAAGAGAAAGAAAATGACGTCGAAATGAATGGCGTGAAAGGCTGCGCGCGGCGATATTTCTCCCGTGAGGATCACGAAGACGGCGCCGCCGAGCATGATTTGCCAGATCTGGAGCCTGGCGCTTCCGATTTGCCGTATGGCGATCAGGAGAAAAACGACGGCCAGGGTAAGGATGGAAATATTCATGCAGTGCTACAGGTTTTTTCTACGCGGAAAGCAGCTTTTCCAGAGCAGGGAATACGGCCGCCAGATTTTCCGGCTTGGTGCCGCCGGCCTGGGCCATGTCGGGGCGGCCGCCGCCTTTACCGCCGACGAGCGGGGCCAGTTCCTTGACGATGTTTCCGGCGGAGTATTTGCCGGTCAGGTCTTTGGTGACCATGCACAGCAGCAGCGCTTTTCCTTCCGCTTTGCTCCCCAGGAGAATGACGCCGGAGGCGAGCCGGTCGCGCAGTTTGTCGCCGAAATCGCGCAGGGTTTTCGCGTCGGCGATGCTGACTTCCGCGGCCAGCACCTTGACGCCGGCGATTTCCTTCACCCGGCCCATCAGGTCGCCGGAATCTTTGGCGGCGAGTTTTCCCTTGAGGGCTTCGATCTCTTTTTCCTGATCCCGCGACTGTTTCAATAATTTTTCAGCGCGGTCAAACACTTCCAGATGCCCGGCTTTGAACAGGCCCGCCGTCCGCTTTAATTCCTCTTCGATTTTTTGCACATGCAAAACGGCCTCTTTTCCCGTTACCGCTTCGATCCGGCGGACGCCCGCGGCAATGGCCGATTCGTGCAGAATTTTCAGAAAGCCGATGTCGCCGGTCCGTTCGACATGCGTGCCGCCGCAAAGCTCCATGCTCATCTCGCCCATTTTAACGATGCGCACGGTCGCGCCGTATTTTTCATCAAACACGGCCGTCGCGCCGGTTTTGAGCGCTTCCTCGAGCGCGCAGACGTCCGTCTGCACGGAAACATTCCGGCGGATCATGTCGTTGACGATGGTTTCGACGCGCCGCAGTTCTTCCTCGCTGATCCTGGAAAAATGCGTAAAGTCAAACCGCAGACGCTCGGCGTTGACGAGCGATCCGGACTGTTTGATGTGATCGCCCAGGACGGCTTTGAGCGCCGCCTGCAAAAGATGCGTGCCCGAATGGTTGGCCGCGATGGCCCTGCGTCTTTCCAGATCGATGATCAGGCGGGCCGCAGCGCCGACTTTGATTTCTCCGCTCAGGATAACGCCCTGATGGACGATGAAATTCTCAACGGGTTTTTTCGTGTCTTCCACATGAAAACGGAATCCATCGCCTTCGAGATAACCCGTATCCCCCGTCTGCCCCCCCGACTCTCCGTAAAACGGCGTCGTATCCAGGACGATTTCCGCCTTTTCGCCGGCCGGCGCCGTTTCGACGGACTTGCCGTCCACGAAAATGGCCGTGATTTTCGCTTCGTCCTGCGTCGCGGTTTCGTAACCGCAGAAAACGCTGGCCACGCCGGAGCTCGACGCCTTGAGGTAGCATTCCGCCACGGCTTCCTCGCCGCTCCCCTTCCATGCGCCGCGGGCGCGTTCGCGCTGGCGCTCCATCTCGGCTTCAAAGCCTTCCGTGTCCAGGGTGATCCCGTCTTTTTTAACGATGTCCGCCGTAAGGTCGGTGGGGAAGCCGAAGGTATCGTACAGCTTGAAAATCATCTTGCCGGGCAGGATGGTCTTTCCCGCTTTTTTGAGCGTTTCCGTCTCTTCCTGCAGAATGCGCAGGCCCGCGTCGAGCGTTTCCATGAAGCGCTGCTCTTCGTTTAAAATCACTTTCGTGATGTACGGCGCCTTGTCGGCCAGATCCGGATAGGTGTATTTCATCATGTCGATGACGACCATCGCGGCTTCGTTTAAAAACGGCTTGCCGATGCCGAGCATTTTGCCGTGCCGCGCCGCGCGGCGCAAAATTCTTCTCAGCACGTAGCCGCGGCCATCGTTTGCCGGCAAAATGCCGTCGCCGATCAGAAAGGTAAGGGCCCGGCTGTGGTCGGCGATCACGCGGATGGAAATATCGTTGTCGGCGTTTTTTCCGTAGATTTTTCCGGAGGTCTTTTCAACGAAACGCAGGATCGGCGCAAACAGATCCGTGTCGTAGTTGCTTTTGACGCCCTGAATGACGGCCGTGAGGCGCTCCAGCCCCATGCCCGTGTCGATGTTGGGCCTGGGCAGCGGCGTCAGTTTGCCCGACGCATCGCGGTCGAACTGCGTGAAGACGTTGTTCCAGATTTCCAGGTGGCGGTCGCATTCGCAGAAAATGTCGCATTCGGGCCGCCCGCAGCCCGTCCCTTCGCCCTGATCGAAAATGATTTCCGAGCAGGGACCGCAGGGGCCGGTTTCGCCCATCATCCAGAAATTGCTTTTCTCTCCCATCCGGACGATGCGGTCGGCCGGCACTTTCATTTTTTCATGCCAGATTTTGAACGCCTCATCGTCGTTTTCATAAATCGTCACCCAGAGGTTTTCTTTGGGGAGCCGGACCACGTCGGTGAGATATTCCCAAGCCCAGGCAATGGCTTCTTCCTTGAAATAGTCGCCGAAGGAGAAGTTGCCCAGCATTTCAAAAAAAGTGTGGTGGCGCGCGGTGACGCCCACGTTTTCCAGGTCGTTGTGCTTGCCGCCGGCGCGGGCGCACTTCTGGCAGGTGGCGGCCCTGGTGTAGCCGCGGTTTTCCAGGCCCAGAAAAGCGTTTTTAAACTGCACCATGCCCGCGTTGGTAAAAAGCAGCGTGGGATCGTCTTTGGGAATGAGCGGGGAACTCGCCACCCGTGTGTGCCCTTTGCTCTCAAAAAATTTCAGGAAGCTTTCCCGTATCGCGTCACCCGTTTTCATCATCTGCTTCTTCCTCCGCCGGCGTTCCCAGCATCTTTAAAATCAGGCCCGGCGGGAAGCCCCGTCCCATCAGGCTTTGAAAAATTTTTTGTTTTTCTTTCCGGTCCGGCCGCCCTTTGGACGCCTTCTTCTTCAGCCACAGGGCGATGGCCTCCTCTTCGGACAGCTCCCGGCGCGCTGAAGCGATGGCGTCGTCAATCAGCCGGTCGTCCACGCCCTTTTCCCGCAGGCAGGCTGTGATTTTCCGGTTCCCCCAGAGCTTGCCGGCCGCCAGTTGGTGCGCCCGGCTGCCGGCGAAAGAGGCGTCGTTGAGATACTTCAATTCATGAAGTTTTTCCAGTGCTTCTTTTACGATGGTTTTGGGGAAGCCCTTTTCCAGCAGTTTTTTCTCCAGCTCGCGCGCCGAATGCGGGCGCAGGGATAAAAGCCGATACGCTTTTTGCTTGGCCGCCTCCAGGTCCAGCGCTTTCACGCTATTCTTCCTGGTCTTTGGCGGTGATGCCCAGTTTTTCCCGGACATCCTTTTCCACGGCCGCCAGAACATCCGGGTTTTCCTTCAGGAAAATCCTGGAGTTGTCGCGTCCCTGACCGATCCGGTCGCCCCTGTAGGAATACCATGCGCCGCTTTTTTCAATGATGCCGTTTGCCGCCGCCAGATCGAGGACATCGCCCTCGCGGGAAATGCCTTCGCCGAAAATGATGTCGAATTCCGCCTCCCGGAAGGGCGGGGCCATCTTGTTTTTCACGACCTTGACCCTGGTCCGGAAGCCGACGACGTCCTGACCGTTTTTGATCGAAGTCATTTTGCGGATATCGAGGCGCTGGGATGAATAAAACTTCAGCGCGTTGCCGCCGGTGGTCGTCTCGGGATTGCCGAAGAACACGCCGATTTTCATGCGCAGCTGGTTGATGAAGATCACGGTGGTTTTCGATTTGCTGATCGAGCCGGTGAGTTTGCGCAGGGCCTGCGACATGAGCCTGGCCTGAAGCCCCATCTGGGCGTCGCCCATTTCGCCTTCCAGCTCCGCTTTGGGGACCAGCGCCGCCACGGAATCGACGACCAGGACGTCCAGCGCGCCGCTGCGCACGAGCGTCTCCGCGATTTCGAGCGCCTGCTCGCCCGTGTCCGGCTGAGAGATGAGGAGCTCGTCGGTGTTCACGCCGATATTTTTGGCGTACACCACGTCGAGGGCGTGCTCGGCGTCAATGTAAGCGCCGATGCCGCCTTTTTTTTGCGCTTCGGCCACGATGTGCAGCGCCAGCGTCGTTTTGCCGCCCGATTCCGGCCCGTAGATTTCCACCACGCGGCCGCGCGGAACGCCGAAGGTTCCCAGCGCGATATCGAGGCTCAGCGAGCCGGTGGAAATGGCCGGCACGTCGGCCACGCTCTCGTGGCTGCCCAGTTTCATGATCGATCCCTTGCCGAACTGTCGTTCAATCTGCGAAATCGCCAAATCCACGGCTTTTGACCTGTCCATATCTGCGCACATATTGACATCCTCCTTATCTCTGTTGTTTTTTATATCGCTTTGCAGGGAACCGTCGCAATAACCGGTCACCCGCTGTTCCTACGGAATCAGCTCTCCAGCGGAAACGTCGCCAGCCGGGTATAAGTCGCGCCCTGCGGCGTCAGGTTGCTTTGAAATAAAATCAATTCGCGGACGGCAAAAACACCTGTGGAAAAATCCCGGTATTTTTGCAGGGCCTTGTCTATTCCCGCGGGCGAACGCGGATCTTTGATGCGGGCCAGTGTCAGGTGCGCCCGGAAAGGGCGGTCTTCTTTCGGAAACCCGATCCCGGCGAAATCCGCATCGAGTTTTTTTTGCAGGGCGGCTAGCTTTTCCACGTCGCCCGACGTGCCGCACCAGAGAACCCTTGGTTTGCGGGCATCCGGAAAGACGCCCAGCTTTTCAATTTTCAGATTCAACGTCCAGCCCGCGGCAAGGCGATCTTTGACGGCCCGGCCGATGGAGTCAACATCGTCTGTCGAAACATCGCCGAAAAATTTCAGGGTCAGGTGCTGTCCGCCGGGCCTGGTCCAGCTCAATTTGCCGCCGATTTCCCGCTTGAGTTTTTCCTGCAGGCCAATCACAGCCTGCAAAATCCCTTCCGGCGGCTCGACGGCCAGGAAGGCCCGGATGTTTTTTTCGGAATTCGACATCAAAAATTTTCCTGATATTGTGCCATGAAAATCCTTATATCATCGAACACGCAGTTGCGGGTCTTCAGACCCGCGATACACAGCGCGCCTGAAGGCACGCGCTGCATTTTCCCTTTGTGACGATTTGTCGTCAAGAGGGTGTCTCCTGTAAATAATTTCTCAGCATCATCAGCGCCGCCTCGGAGGAGATCAGCTTGTTTCTCCTGCGGTCCCAGCGGTAGGCGTAATGACGGCAAACCGTTTTCTCTCCGTCGGTAAGCGCGATGTAAACCGTTCCGACCGGCTTTTCTTTCGTGCCGCCGGTCGGTCCCGCAATGCCGGTGGAGGAAAGGCCCAGATTTGTCCCCGCCAGTTTGCGGACGCCCTCGGCCATTGCCCGCGCGGTTTCTTCGCTCACGGCGCCGTGCTTTTCCAGGATGTCGGCCGGCACGCCCAGCAGTTGAATTTTTGCTTCATTGCTGTAGGTCACGAGGCCGCGCTCAAAATAAACGGAACTGCCGGAAACGTCGGTGAGGCGGTCGGCAATCAACCCTCCCGTGCAGGACTCCGCCACGGCGATCGTCAGTTTCTTTTCCGTCATCGCCGCCGCGATCTTTTCCTCCAGGGTTTCTTCGCCGTAGGAAAAGATGCAGTCGGACAGACGGGCGGTTACCTGGTCAACGGCCTTTTGTATTTTTTTCTGCGCCTGCTCCTGAGAATCGGCGCGTGCGATCAGCACCAGATGATTTTCCGGAAAGACGGGGTAAAAGCCGACGTTCACGCCGAGGGCGTCAAAATCGACGTCGGCCAGCCTTTGATCCACCATGGCCTCCCCGAGGCCGAAGGTTTTGATCGTTTGTTTGACCGTCTGAAGGACGGCCTGCGGAAAGCGGCGGCGCAAAACGGAAATGACGCCTTCCGGCACCATCCGGCGCATTTCCGACGGAACGCCGGGAATGACCATTACCAGCTTTTCCCCGACCGGCAGCGCAAATCCCGCTGCAGTGCCGACGGGATTGGGAATGACTTCAGCGCCTTCGGGAAACAGGGCCTGCTTGGCGTTGTTTTCCGTCCAGCGCAGGTTGAATCGCGTAAAAATATCCTTGAGATAGGCCAGGACTTTTTCATCCGGAATCAGTTGCCGGTCGAACGCCCGCGCCACAGCGGCGGTGGTGATATCGTCAACCGTCGGTCCCAGACCTCCGGTGCAGATCACGGCGTCCGTAAAAGACAAAAGGTAATGCAGCCGGTCGGCGATGATTTCGAAGTCGTCGCCGACCGACATCATGGTTTCAACAGGCCAGCCCTGCAGATTCATCTCCCGCGCAATAAACGCCGAATTTGTGTCGGCGATGCGCCCGTTCATCAATTCGTTGCCGATGGTCAAAATGCCGATTTTCATAAAACCGCCTTATGGTGCAAGAAAAACAAGGATCAACATCAGAATTCCCGCGTAAACACCCGCCCCGAGATCATCGGCCACCACGCCCCAGCCGCCGGGAAACTTCTGAAAATGTTTCAGCGGAAAAGGCTTCCAGATGTCAAAAATCCGGAAAAGAACAAAGGCCGTAAGCAGATGCAGACCGGTGACGGCCACAGGCAGCATGGCAACCTGGTAGCCGGCAATTTCATCAATCACAATTCGCTGGTCGTCGGTGTTTCCGTAATGCTTTTCCGCCTCTCCGGCAACATAAATAGAGACGGCCGATATTGCAACCACAAAGAAAAAGCGAAAAAGCCAGGGCAGGGGCCAGGAGGCAAGACAGATCAAAACACCCGCCAGTGTGCCCGCCGTCCCCGGTGCGACGGGGGAAAGGCCCGTCCCGAAGCCGGTTGCCAGCATCCTGATCCATCTGTCCTTTTGAGAGGTTGCCACGGATGTCCTTTTTCAAGCAGGTTTGTAGAACGATTGTTCTATACTACATGCTTTTGCCGGATGTCAAGCAATCTTATGCCCGGACGCGCGCTTTTGGCCGACATTGTTGGCCAAAGCCGGCATAATGTGGTATGTAGCCGCCAAATAAAGGAATTTCAGGACAAAACATGATTCCCATTGTTTCCATTGTCGGCAAATCCAATTCCGGCAAGACAACGCTTCTGGAGAAAATCATTGCCGATTTAGTCCATCGGGGCTATCGAGTCGCCACCATCAAGCACAACCGCCACGGATTCAACATTGACCACGAGGGAAAGGACAGCTACCGTCACAAAAAAGCCGGAGCGCACACCACCGTCGTTTCATCGCCTCATCAGCTCGCACTGGTTCAGGACGTGGACCATGATCACTCCTTTGAGGAAATTCGCGAAAAATTCATTTCCGGCGCGGATATCATTCTCACCGAAGGATTCAAGGTCAATGACTATCCGAAGATTGAGGTGTTCCGCTCCGAGCTCAAAAGGGAGCTGATCAGCAAAAAAGAAGACGGCCTGGTTGCCGTGGCCACGAATGTGAGCCTGGATATCGATGTTCCCTGTCTGGACCTCAACGATCCCAAAACCGTCGCCGATTTCATTGAATTTCATTTTCTGAAACAGTCGTAAAGCTCTCCGTCTGTTTCGGCGTTTTGGCTTTGCCGAAAAAAAGCCCGGCGGTTTGACGGCCGGGCTTTCGTTTCCTTCAGGCGATGAAGCGTTGTTTATCCTGCTCTAGGGTTCGGAAGGAGCGTTGGGATCCGCCAGCCATTCCATCGAGGAGCCGTCATACACCTTGACATCCTTGTATCCCAGCAGTTCCGTCATGATAAAGGCCCAGCCGGTGCAGGTCTTGCCCGTATCACAGTAAGCGATGATTTCCTTGTTCAGATCGGAACCGGCCGCCTTCTGCGCCAGCGCTTCCAGCGCCGCCTTGTCTTTATACAGGCCTTCCGGCGTGAACAGCTGGCCGACGGGCAGATTGACCGCTCCCTTAATGCGGCCTGCTTTGGGAACAAAGGGCAGCTTTTCCTTTCCTTCAAAAAAGGCCGGGGCGCGGTTGTCGAGAATGACCGCCTTGCCGATTTTACCCGCAAGCGAAGCCTTGTCCACGAACAGATCCTTGTTGACGGACGGCGTGAAAGATTTTTCTTTGGACTTGGTCATGTCCTGTGAGACCGGTTTGTTTTCTTTGACCCACTGATTCTGTCCGCCGTTGAGGATGGCGACATTGGGCACACCCAGGTATTTCAGCGTCCAGGCGACACGGGTCATGTCGAACTGATCGGGAACCTTGTCCGTTTTCCCGACGATGACCACCAGGGAGTTCTGATCGATGCCCGCGCTTCCGATCGCGTCGGCCAGGTCGTCGATCGCCGGCAGTTCGTTGAGCAGGTCGCCCTTTTTAACGGCCCAGGTTCCGTAAACAATGTTGACGGCGCCCGGAATATGGCCTGCCTTGTATTCTTCCACCTTTCGCACATCGACGACAACCAGGTTGGAATTGTCCAAATTCTTCTGCAGCCAGTCGGTGGACACGATGGGATCAATATCCCTCGCCGCCGCCTGGACGGGAGCGGCAAGAGCCAACGGCGACACCAGCAGGACCGCCAATACAACCGCCTTCAACCACGTCATTTTTCTCATAAAGCACTACCTCCTTTGTTTAATTCATTGTTTGCTTTTCGCTATTTTGAAGCCTTTAACGGCCCTCAAACCTTTCCGAAGCGCAGCTCCCGGTTAGGGATCAACGGATTGTTCGTTTTTTTCAAGATCGGTAATCCATAAAGCATGCCGGTGCCGGGCATAGTTCAGGCGGACCTTGCCGGTGAAGATGCCCCGCACCATCGGCCAGTTCGGACGCAGAAGAATTGCCGCCATGTGCGCGAGAAATGCCAGAAAAAAGAGAACGAAACATATATTATGAATCCAGGTGGCCGTCAGGACGACCGCGAGGGACATATCCGGCGCGTAAATGTTCTTATAGGTTTTGATCAGACCGGACACAATCAGCATGGCAATGATCAAAGCCATTCCGACATACGCCCAGCGCTGTTCCGGCAGGTACTTGTGCATCGGCGGTTCCTGACCGAAGCCGAACAGGCTCTTGATGACCGTGACGGAAGCCTTCATGTCGCCTTTTTGCGGCAGCAAACCTTTTTCGCTTTGCAGACCGTGGTAAATCAGGTGAAAGATGCCCGCGGCCGTAAAAACCAATGCCGCTGCGTAGTGTATATATAAAGAGGTGATGAAATCCGCCGACCAGCCCAACCCCGGAACCGTGATGATGTAATAGCGTTTGGCCACGGGGAGTTCAAAGATGCCGGTGATCAGCAGAAGAAGGCCGGAAATGGCGATCGCCCAGTGCTCGATCAACTCGGTCGCGTTGTGGCGGGTCACAAGATTTTTTTCAGGAAAAATCTTTTCAGACATGGCCTTGTTCCTCCGCCTTTATTTTTGTTTTGCGTCGTGAAAACCATCCCAGCAATCCGGCGGCCAGTCCCAGAACGGGCGCGGCAAGCACGGCCTTTCCCAGCGGATCGGTGCCGACCATTCGCCGCTCTACATTCGGCTTCATGTCCGGCTGCCCGGGTTTTCTGGTCATGGTTTGATTCAACAGCTCAAACGATACAGGCGACACATAGAGCGTGGCCGTGCCGCCGTTTTCCTTTTGACCGTAGATATAACCTTTCATCCGGCGGGCGCGCTCCTCCGCTTCCGCCTCGATATCCTTTCTGGGGCCGATCAGCATGGCTTTGCGCGGGCAGGCTTCGACGCATCCCGGTTTTTTTCCTTCCTTTAACCTGTCGTTGCAGAGGTCGCATTTAAACATGACGCCGTTTCCCATAAAGTCCGGCAGGACGTGCAAATAAATGCCGACGCCGGACTGCCGCTGCGGAATTTCCCACGGGCAGACGTCCCGGCATTTGGCGCCGCCGAAGCATTGGTTGGGATTGATGACCACTGCGCCGTTTTGGTTTTTATGGTTGGCGGAAAACGGGCAGATGGTCGCACAGGCGGGATTGTCGCAGTGCATGCAGCGCCTCGGGACAAACAGGGTTTGCCGCTTGCCGTCCACGGTGACTTCCGCCCGGTGCACGTAAAGGTAGTTGTAAGGAGTCAGACGGTTCGTGACGTCCTGCTTTTTGGACCAGTCTTCGATGGTTTTTCTCGGCCAGGGCTCCGGAATGTTATCCACGACAGGGGGGATTTTATTTCGGTTGATGCTTCGGCAGGCCTGAATGCAGGCCGGTATTTTGCGGTTCGCGCATCCGTCGCAAAGACTCAAATCGATCAGCGTCGACAGGGATCCGGCCGCTTCGGCCCGAGCGGTTTTTGGCAGATGGACTCCTGTCAGAGCTGCGGCTCCGGCCGAAATCCGCAAAAAAGAACGTCGGGTGATTTCCGACATATTTTTGGCATCCATTCGTTTTCGCCTTAGGACATGCCGATAAACCGCGTCAGCGCTTTCTGAAATTCTTCGATGCTCTTTTCCTGGTCATCGGCCGCTTCCTCGATGCAGCGCTTCATATTGGCCTGAATGATCACGACGCCGGTTTTCTTCATGGCGGCGGTGGCCGCGTAGAGCTGGGTCAGGACATCGGCGCAGGGCGCTTCCTGCTCAACCATCCGCTCCAGCCCGCGGATTTGCCCCTCGATTCGCTTTAATCGGTTTAATACCTTGATTCTCATTTCATCCATCATATACCCCGTGGGGTATATATAAACATTCCCTTTGCTCCTGTCAAATGGTTTTTGCGATGATTTTCGGTCCGCTTGACTTGCCGGGGGCAACCGGCCTATACTCTTATTGCGGCGAAAGCTGATGTTCATCAGCGGACAAAGAAACGGAGGTTTTATGAATACGTACATCGATTATCATCAGCGCATCAAAAAGATACAGGATGAAATGAAAAAGTCCGATCTGGATCTTTTCGTGGGCACGCGCACGGTCAGCCTGAGCTATGTGGCGGGGGCGTTCGTTCCCTGGAGGAGCGCGGTTGTCGTATCCCGGGACGGATATGTCGGTTTGATTTCCATGCTGCTGGACTGCGAGCGGCTGAAAAACGAGTCCTGGCTTGCCAATATTTCTCCCTACGCGCCCCTGCCCGGTATGGATCTGCTGGATCTGATCGTTCATTTCGTCAAACAGAACAAGGCTCAAAAAGGCAGAATCGGCGTGGAGCTCGGCCACTCCCCCCGCGGGAATACAGGCTATCTGTTTGCCACGGAATTTGAATTCCTGAAAACCGCCCTGCCTGCCGCCACGTTTGTCAACGCGGTCAACATTGTGGATCGGGCCTGTTACATCAAGGAACCGGGCGAAATCAAGCTGCTGCGCCAGGCCGCCGCCATCGCGGACGCAGGGATCAATTGCGTCAGGCATTCCCTGGAAATCGGCATGACGGAAACGGAAATTGCCGGCATCGGCGAAATGGAGCTGAGGCGCCTGGGCAGCGAATACCACTGGGCCGTCACCGGCTCGTCGGAGATTGCCACGGGATACCGGGCAACGTACGCCATGAACGGAACGACGCAGCCCACGCAGAAAATGGTTCAGGCGGGCGAAAATATCATCGTGGATCTGCACCCGCTCTATCAACTGTACCCCTCCGATCTTGCTCACAATTTCATTTTGGGAAAGCCGTCGCCCGAGCAGCAGAAACTGGCCGACGCCTATCTCAAAACGGCGGAGACCATTGTCCGCAACTTCAAGGCGGGAAATACCGTCGGCGACATCAGCAAGAACGTGATGGACACCGTGACCGAACTGGGTTACGCGCAGTACACGATTCCCTCGTTCGGCCACGGCCTGGGTGTGTTCGGCCATGAATGGTATCCGGCCATCGTCAACAATGATGAATTCCGCGATGTCGTTCTGGAGGAGAATGTCGTGGAAGTAGCCTTTCTGGCCATGACCGTTCCCGGCGTCTGCGGCATGCGGCTGGAGTGCCCGGTGCTGGTCACGAAGGACGGCGGCGAGATGTTGTGCAAAACGCCGCTGGCGCTGACGGTGCTGGAGGTTTGATGCCCGTTAAAGGGAAGAATGAAAAGCCCCGGCCTTTTTCCCGTAAAGGCCGGGGCTTTCGCTTGAAAAAAGCGGCTGGACCGTTATCTTGGAGACGATTTCTTTTTTCTGTCCGGAGCCGGACAGGAAGGCCGCATTCAGGTGGATATGCCGAATTTCGGCAACAGCCATGCCTGGACAAAAACCCAGACGGCCACAACCAGCAGTATGATCAGCAAATCATTCATTTTTGTTTTATCCCGGATTTGTGGTTAACCCCCGCATTTGTAAAGACCATAGCATCAGGCCGGCCGGGGTGTCAATGCTTTGAATCCCGCGTAAGCGGGACGAGCGTTCATTCTCCGCGGCTTGCTGCGAGGTGGTTGATTCAAATGAGCTATGAATCAACGCCGGGGATAACTTCAGATGGAAGTTTTGCAGTTTGGGCTGCTAGCCCTGAAGGGAACATTGAACTGGCTATTTTGAACCCGGACATGATATAATTTACGCGACTTTAAGACGAAAAGGTTTTGACGATACGCTCATTCCGAGCGCTGGTTGACAAGGAGGAAATCCATGAAAAGGAACCTTTTGCTTCGATTCGTTATTCTTGCTTCGTTCATCATTTTGCTCCCGACCGCGGGACTGGCGAGGGACATTGCCCCGATCGTCTCCACCGACTGGCTTCTGGCCAATCTGAAAAACCCCAAACTCGTTATTCTGGACATCCGCCGCGTGGAAGATTACCGCGAAGGCCACATTCCCGGGGCGCTGAATGCTTTTTACGGCGCATGGGCCTACATGAAGGACGGCCTGTATGCGTCGCTGCCGGAGAAAGACGAAATTGACGACACGATCAGCTACATGGGAATCCATTTTGACCAATGGGTGGTTGTCACGGGATGTATGGACACGCCGCGTCTCAGTTATCAGAGCGCACGCGTCGCCTGCACACTGCAGTATGCCGGCATTGAAAACGTCGCGCTTTTGGACGGCGGCATGAACAAGTGGATTGCGGAGAAAAAACCTTTATCCAAAAAGATTGAAAGGCGTCCGGCGAGTAAGTTTAAGGGGAAATACACCTCGGAAAAATTTGCCGACAAACACTATATCGAAGAAAGAATGGGCAAACTCATTCTCCTGGATCTTCGGGAACGCGAATTTTTTACAGGGGAGAAAAAGATGGACTGTGTTCCCATGAGGGGCCACATTCCCGGCGCGTTCAATATGCCGACTTCCTGCGCCTTTAACGAGGACAGGACCTTTAAAACGAAAGAAGAATTGCGGGCCATTGCCGAAGAGGCCGCGGGCAAGGACCTAAACGCCGCGATTGTCACCTACTGCGACGCGGGCCAGTGCTGCCCGACCTGGTCTTACCTTCTGATGGAGGTGCTGGGGTACAAAAACGTCAGGCTCTACGTCGGTTCCATGCAGGAGTGGATGCAGGACCCTCGGGCGCCGGTGGAGCGCTGACGAACGCTCCATGAATCCGTTTGACAGCCGGAAACTGATTTGTTACATCTATCTGCACTCTTCCCTTCAGGAGGCGTTGTGAAAAACCGACGAACATTCCTTCTTGCCTTCCTTGCCGTGTGGATTCTTGCGCTTTATGGCGCTGCGGTCTTTGCCGCTACCCCCAATAAATGCATTCAGTGCCATACGAATGATGCGTTGATGAAGTCCCTTCACAAGCCGCCCGTTTTGCCCAAAAGTGAGGGCGAGGGGTGAGCGGGTGCTCCTCCGCCAGTTCGGCCGGAAGAAATGTACAAAGGATATGTGGTCGATAAGGCCCTGCTGGACAAAGATCCCCATTTCAAGGCGGGCTGCATCCTGTGCCATGCCGGAAACGACGGGGAACTCAGCAAGGAAAAAGCCCATTTGGGAATGCTGAAAAAGCCTTCGGACAATCTGCGGTCCTGCGGGGTCTGCCACAAAAAAACCGCGGCCAACTACGCCAAGTCGCTGCACTACACCACGATCGGCCAGCGGACGGGCGTCATGCCCCGGTTCTCCGAAGCGGAGTTGAAGACATTTGACGAGAAGGTTTTTGAAAAATCCTGCCGGAGCTGTCACGCTTCCTGCGGCGACTGCCACGTGAAAGGCGCGCCGGTCGGCGGGATCAGCATCGGGCTGGTCGCGAAGCACAAATTCGTCAAAAAGGACGAGGGCAAAACCTGCGCGTTCTGCCACGGCGGCCGTGTCTATCCCGAATACACGGGGGATTACGGCGGCGCTCCCGACGTGCATTATCAGAAGGGCATGCTGTGCATGGACTGCCACAAGAAGGCGGAGTTCCACGGCGACGGCACGGCCTACAAGTCCAAAAACGAAGTCCCGCAGCGCCCGGCCTGCAAGAGTTGCCACCCGCAGGGCAAGGAAGCCAAAAAGGAAACGCAGGTGGCGCACAGTCTGCATGACGGCAAAGTGTCCTGCTACGGCTGCCACTCCGGCTCCGCCTACCGCAACTGCAACGATTGCCACGGCGGCCATGCCGCGGCCGGCCCCGGCATGATCCTGGGGCGCTCTCCACGGGATAGGAAAGTGCTGACGACGCTGCGCTTGATTCCCACGGTCCGCGACACGTTTGCTCCGGCGGGCATCAAAATGGAGCATTTCGACGCGGTTCCCAACTACTGGGATACGCCCGCGCACAATATCAAGAAGCGGACGGAACGAACCCGCAAATGCGACGTCTGTCACGTGGATCGCAAGAATTTCCTGACCAAAGAGACGCTGATCAAGAACGGCGCCAAAGCCAATGAAGAATTGATTTTCGTGCCCAAAGCCATTGCCCGCTAGGCGGTGAATAGCTATCAGCCGTTCAATCATCGCGACGACATTTGATCCTTATGGCAGCATCATGGCCATCTGATGGTTTTGAACCATGAGGTTTTGAATTCCACAGAGAAGGCCTTCACCATTTCAGAGAAGTTTGATATCGAAAAAGTGGAGCTTCCCCTGAAGGAGCGCTTCCACCCGTTCCCGGTCGTCCGCGCGGAAGCGCAGGCAGATGCCGCAATCGGAGCTGAGATGGCGCGGCACATGAATCAATTTGCAGTTGATGCCGGCGCCTTTGATGATTTTTTCCGCACCGAGCGCGTGACTCACGGATTCAACAAGGACGACGCAGTCGTTGTGCGTTGTCATGACCGGTGATTTCCCTTCCGTTTTACAAGTTCCCGCAATGCCGCGCAGGCGTCATCCACGTCCCGCTGCGTATTGAAAAACCCGAAACTGAAACGGATCGTTCCCCGCGGAAACGTGCCGATCGTGCGGTGGGCCGACGGCGCGCAGTGAAGTCCCGGCCGGCAGAGGATGCCCCGGTTGTCCTCGAAGTAGGAAGCAGCGTCCGAAGCGGAGACGTCTCTGATGTTGAACGATACGACGGCGGTTTGCCGGGAAGCGTCTTGCGGGCCGTAAACGATCACATCGTCCCGCAGGTCCCGGAGTCCGGAAAGGAAACGGGAGATCAGACGTTCTTCCTGATCACGAACCGTCCCGACGGTTTGTTCCAGAACAAAGGAGACGCCCGCACCCAGACCGGCGATCCCGATCGTGTTGGGCGTGCCGCTTTCATACCGGTCGGGCATAAACACCGGCTGCTGTTCAAATTCGGATCGGCTTCCCGTTCCGCCCATCATCAAAGGCGATATTTTATTTTCCAGTCCCTCGCGAATATAGAGCCCGCCCGTGCCCTGGGGGCCGAACAGGGATTTATGCCCGGTGAACGCCAGCAGATCGATGCGCATTTTTTCAACATCGATCGGCAGGGCCCCGGCTGTCTGGGCGGCATCCACGCAAAACAGCACCTCCGGTCTGTCGCGCAGAAGCGCGCCGACCGCCTCGACCGGCAGAATCGTTCCCGTCACATTCGAGGCGTGCGTCAGCACGACCATGCGCGTGTTTTTCCGTAAAGCTTTTCGCACATCGTCCGGTTCGAGTTCGCCGCGGGGCGAACAGGGGACCACCGACAATTCCACGCCGCGCCCTTCCAGAAACCGCAGCGGTCGCATGACGGAATTGTGCTCCATGCCGGATGTGATCACGGAATCGCCCGGCTTAAGCCCTCCCTGAAGGACAATATTGAGAGATTCCGTCGCGTTTTTGGTCAGCGCGATCCGCAGAGGGTCTTCAATATGAAAGAGGCGCGCCAGAGCCTCCCGGGTTTCGAAAACGATGCGCCCCGCCTCGACGGAACGGCCGTGGCCGGAGCGTCCCGGATTGGCGCCAATATTTTGCTGATAAGCGATCATCGCTGCCATAACAGTATCCGGCTTGGGAAACGATGTGGCGGCATTGTCGAGATACAGAATTTCCATGAAAACTTTTCCTTCTGCGGCCCTTTTGCCGATAAAAGGGATATAGAATAATGTTGTCCAAAGATATCCTTTTCGCCTGCCTGAGCGTTTTGTATAAATCCAAGGCTCGCTTCAGGCAATGACAAAACTCGCCTTCGGCTCAAACAGTTGTCAAAGGCTGATCTTTCGCTTCGCCAAGATTGTATTACAAAACGCTCTTAACCTGAAGGTCACAAGCAATGGCCGCTCAAAGAGATATCTTTGGGCAACGGCCATTTTTATGTTTTGGCCGTTCGGATCATGATCTCCGAAACATTTTCGCTGATGATTGCCTCGAGGCCGCGCCGTTTGAGCAGCCGGGAAACATTTTCACGCGCGACTTCATTGTCCACCAGAATTTCCAAATCCGTATGGCCGTCCGCAATCGCCCGGTCAACCAGAACCACCGGCTGCGGGCAGGACAGCCCTCGGGCGTCAACTTTTTTTGTGCTCATACCTGTTCTCCTTCCCGAAAATCAAGCGGATACTTTATCCCGCTGCGTTAAGCCGATGACCAGACAAAACAATAACCCGATGACGACGGCGGCCGGACCGAAGGCGCCGGTGCCTTTGGGCGAACTGGCAATGGCAAAGTTGTGGGCGATGCCCGCGCCGACGATCATGCCGGTGGCGAAAATCGCAGCGTCCATATCGCCCTCTCCGGACAGGAAGAGCTGACGTCCGGGACAGCCGCCGGCCAGAACAAACGCCAGTCCGGCCAGCGTCATGCCGAGGAAATTCCACAGGTGATCGGTATGGGCGACGGGCTGGCCCTCAAAACCTGGCTTGAACTGTCCCAGCAGCATATTGGCCGCAAACGCAAAAATCAGAAGCGCCGCCACGCCGCTGATCAGATGAAAATCCCGAATCAGAATCACGTCGCGAAACGCTCCCATGGTGCAAAACCGGCTGCGCTGCGCCAGACCGCCGATGACGAGCCCGGCGATCAGGCTGATGAGGATCGGGGCATGCTGCGATCCCGGTCCTTTTGCGCTGAAGAAAATCGGGCCGCCCGGCGCAAAGGAAACCTGAAACACCAACAACAGCAACAAGCCGATCATCAAAGCCGGAAATACCCAGCCGGCTGCCTTTTTTTGCGCATAGGACCTCCCCAGGCTATAGCCGTTTTTCAAAAACCCAACGCCGATAAAAATGCCGGCAATCAGTCCCGCGAGCCCCAGGAGGGCGTTGCCGTCGCCGCCGGCCAGCCGCAGCAGTGTTCGCCAGGGGCAGCCCAGAAACACCAATGCGCCCATCATGGCAAAAATGCCGAGGAAAAAGCGGATCAGCGGCGATGAGCCGCCCCGGGGTTTGTATTCACCGGCGAGCAGCGCGGCGACAAAAGCACCCAGAACAAATCCCATGATTTCCGGCCGTAGATACTGCACGACATCCGCGCGGTGCAGTCCCAGCGCGCCGGCGATGTCGCGCTCAAAACAGGCGACGCAAATCCCCATGTTGGGCGGATTGCCGAAATACTGCAGCAGTGCCGCGCCGACGCCGATGATTGCGCCGACAATAATAATTCCCGCGCGGGTTGAAAAAATGTTTCTCATTACGAAACCTCCTTTGTAAGATGCGAAATTTCTAGCAGAAGCCTCGGTCATTATCCAATTCATAATGGGAATATCCGGACGGCTGTTATAACCGAAAGGAATGTGCTACAACGCCAAAAAAGACGAGATTGAATGGGGAATCTCATGAACTGGTCTGCTCTTCGCCTGCCCCGTCCGCTGGAGTCGGCAGGCAGCGCGGAAAAAATCCGGGAAGCCCTTGCGGCCTCCACCATCCTGCTTTGGCAGGAGGGCAATTTGAGAGTGCCTCTGCTGCACATGAGCGAGCCGCTGGCCGAAGCGCTGCAAAGGGCCAGGCTGCAGCGGCGCATCCGCTTCGGTTTTGAAGACATCGCAGGCAGACTCGCGGCGGAAAAGAAGGGCATCGATTCCTTGCGGCAAAAGATGACATCGCAGGAGCAAAACAGGGTTTCCCGCCTGCTGTTGTTTTCCGGTGACGGGGCACAGCGCCTGTATCGCCATATCGGGCAGATCCTGATCGAGCACCGGCGTCGCCTTCTGGGTTGCAGGCTGGACACGGACAGCAAAACGCTGGGAAAATTGCTCGGCGCCGGAAGCGTCGGCATTAAAGTGATTCTGGTCGAGCACAAGGACGCCGTGTCGGATGTCCTGCGGGCGCTGGTGGACGGAAGGGAATAACCGGTTTTTTGGCCCAACAAAGTTTCATGTCATCCACCTCTGCGATGAGCACAGTACGCGGGATTTCCCGCAGCCGCACCGCTTAGGCGGCTGGCTGCCGGACCGGAGAGGCCTGATTTTGATTTGCCGGTTGCATAATCAGAATCTTTTGAGTATAGGTCATGGTCTGAAGAGGAAACAGATCAGAAATGTCAAATATATCAAGGCAAATTCATGACCAATCGAATTGAAGTCGGATTTAAAAAAGGCATTCGCGACGCGCTGGGCGAAAAGACGAAAAAGCGCATTGCCGACAATCTGGGACTGCCGGTTGCGAGCGTCGCGACGGTCGAAGTCTATACCGTGGCCGGTGAACTCTCGGCCGCCGAGCTTCGCCAAAGCGCGGAAGGTCCCCTTTCCGACCCGGTGATTCAGGAGTACGCGATCAATAAGCCGCTTGCGAAAAATTTCGACTGGCTCATTGAAGTGGGTTTCCGTCCCGGCGTCACCGACAATGTCGGCAAAACCGCGCGCGAAGCCATCACGCTTTTACTGGGCACGAGCCTCGGCGAGCGAAAAATCAACGTTTATACATCGCGGCAGTATCTGATCTCCGGCCCGATCACCAAAGCCGACGCGGAAAACATTGCCTCCGGCCTGCTGGCCAACGATTTGATCGAGCGCCATCAGGTCGTGGGCCGGGCGGAATTTGATTTTGTAAACGGCATGCCCGCGCACATTCCGCAGGTCACGGGCAGGGACGAGCCGCAGGTGGCTAAAATCAATCTGACCCGGCTGGACGCCGCGGCGCTTTTGAAAATCAGCCAGGAAAAGCTCCTCGCGCTCAACCTCGAAGAGATGCAGGCGATCGCCGCACACTTTGCCGATCCCGCGGTCGTCAAAGCCCGCCGGAAATTCGGCCTGGACGAAAACACGACCGACGTGGAGCTGGAATGCCTCGCGCAAACCTGGTCGGAGCACTGCAAACACAAAATCTTCAACAGCAGGATTGATTACTTTGACGGCCGGACGAAGAAAACCATCAACTCCCTTTTCAAAACCTACATCAAAGGCTCGACGGCCAAAATCCGCAAAGCCAAAGGCAGGAAGGATTTCTGCCTGTCCGTGTTTGTCGATAACGCGGGCGTCATAAAATTCAACAAAGAGCACAATCTGGTTTTTAAGGTGGAGACGCACAACTCGCCCTCCGCGCTCGATCCCTACGGCGGGGCGCTCACCGGCATCGTCGGCGTCAACCGCGATCCGTTCGGCACTGGGCTGGGCGCCAAGCTCATCTTCAACACGGACGTGTTTTGCTTTGCCTCGCCCTTCCACAGGAAGAAGCTTCCGCCCCGCATTCTGCACCCGCGCCGCATTTACGAGGGTGTGCGCGAAGGCGTTGAGCACGGCGGCAACAAAAGCGGCATTCCGACGGTGAACGGCAGCATCGTCTTCGACGAGCGCTACCTGGGCAAGCCGCTCGTTTACTGCGGCACGGCCGGCATCATGCCCGCGCGTCTTAACGGCAAGCCGACGCACACCAAGGAAATCAAACCCGGCGACGTGATCATCATGACGGGCGGCCGGATCGGCAAGGACGGCATTCACGGCGCGACGTTTTCTTCGGAGGAGCTCCACGAAGGCTCGCCCGTCACCGCCGTGCAGATCGGCGACCCGATCACGCAAAAGAAAATGACGGACTTCCTGCTCAAAGCCCGCGACCGGGGGCTGTACCGGGCGCTCACCGACAACGGCGCGGGCGGCCTGTCTTCTTCCATCGGCGAAATGGCCGCCTATTCCGGCGGCTGCGAAATCGATCTTTCGCTGGCGCCCTTAAAATACGCGGGTCTTCAGCCCTGGGAAATTCTCGTCTCGGAAGCCCAGGAGCGCATGTCGCTGGCGGTTGATCCGAAGAAGGTCGGCAAATTTCTGGAGCTGGCCCGCAAGATGGGCGTGGAAGCGACGGTCCTGGGCAGGTTTACCAAATCGGGGATATTCCATGTCCGCTACGGCGAAAAGACCGTGGCCTGTCTGGATATGGATTTTCTGCACGACGGCGTTCCGCAAATGAAGCTCTCCGCCCGTTGGAAAGCCCCGAAGCATGCAGAGCCCGTCTTTGCCGCTCCCGCCAATTTGGGGAAGGCGCTCTCCCAGATGCTTTCCCGTCTCAACATCTGCTCGAAGGAATCCGTTGTCCGCCAGTACGATCACGAAGTGCAGGGCGGCTCCGTGGTGAAGCCCCTGGTTGGCGCGCAAAACGACGGGCCGTCGGATGCGGGCATCGTCCGGCCGGTGCTCGATTCGATGGAAGGCGTGGTCGTCGCGCACGGCATCTGCCCGCGCCTGAGCGACATCGACGCGTACCATATGACCGCCTGCGCCATTGACGAAGCAGTGCGAAACGCCGTGGCCGTAGGCGTCGATCTCGATCATCTGGCGGGCCTGGACAACTTCTGCTGGTGCGATCCCGTGAAGTCCGCCAAGACGCCCGACGGGGATTACAAGCTCGCGCAGCTCGTCCGCTCGAACATGGCGATTTACGACATCACGACCGCTTACGGTGTTCCCTGCATTTCCGGCAAGGACAGCATGAAAAACGACTACTCCATCGGCAAGACCAAAATTTCCGTGCCGCCGACGCTTTTGTATTCCGTCATCGGCAAGATTCCCGATGTCCGCAAGGCCGTGACGATGGACGCCAAGCGCCCGCAGGACCTGGTGTACGTTCTGGGCGAAACCCGCGACGAACTGGGCGGCTCCGAATGGTTTGCCCAACATAACGCGGTGGGCAACAAGGTCCCGCAGGTGGATGCGAAAAAAGCGATGAGGCTTTATCGCGCTTTAAGTCAGGCCATCCGGGCGGGTCTGGTCGCCTCGTGCCATGACTGTTCCGACGGGGGCCTGGCCGTGGCGCTGGCCGAAACCGCTTTTGCCGGGGGCCTGGGCCTGAACGTCGATTTGAAGGATGTTCCCTATCGCGGAAAGAAACGCGATGACTACATTTTATTTTCCGAGACGGCCAGCCGCTTTGTCGTCACCGTTCGTCCGCAGGACAAGACGAAATTCGACAAACGGATGAAGGGAAACGTCGCGCGGGAAATCGGCTTTGTCACCGGTGACGGTCTGATGCAGGTAAGCGGCCTTTCCGGAAAAACCATCATTCAAGAAAAGATCGGCAAACTCAAAGAAGCGTGGCAAAAGCCGCTGAATTTCTAGACAGGATTTACCTATGGCAAACAAGGTCAAAGCGATCATCCTTACCGGCAACGGCACCAACTGTGAAATGGAAATGGCGCATGCCTGCAAACTGGCGGGCGCCGACAGATACGATATCGTCCACATCAGTGAGCTGCTTTTCGGCGAAAAGCGCCTTTCGGATTACAACTTCCTCAATCTGCCCGGCGGCTTTCTTGACGGAGACGACCTGGGTTCGGCCAAGGCGGGCGCCAACCGCTTTCTGCATGCCCCCATTTCCGGCGCCAATGAAATGCTGATTGAAGAGCTGCTCAAATTCATCAATGCGGGCGGCCTGATCCTTGGCGTCTGCAACGGATTTCAGTTGATGGTGAAGCTGGGCCTGCTTCCGGCGCTCTCCGGCAACTTTACCAGGCAGAGCGCGACCTTGACCTTCAATGACTCCGGACGATTTGAAGACCGCTGGGTGTATCTCAGGGCCAACGCGCAAAGCCCCTGCGTTTTCACAAAGGAACTGGATACGGTTTATTATCCCGTCCGCCACGGGGAAGGAAAGTTTGTTCCGGAAAGCAACGCGATTCTGGAGCAAATCGAAAGGAAAAACCTGACGGTCTTTCAATACGGCAACGCCGACGGCAGCGTGACGATGGACTATCCGGCCAATCCTAACGGATCAGTCCGTGCCATTGCCGGCATCTGCAATGAGTCGGGACGGCTCTTCGGACTCATGCCGCATCCCGAAGCGTTTCTGCACCGCACCAATCACCCGCGCTGGACGCGCGAAGATCTGCCCGAAGAAGGACAGGGGCTCGCCATCTTCAAAAACGCCGTCGCCTTCATCCGCGGTAAAGAATTCTAGCGCCTGGATTCCCGACGTTTATCCGACGGAAACGAATGATTGATCGGCAGCGAATTTGAAGGAAAAGGTCAACATCCTTGACAACTCCTCGGGATCGGTGATACGTAACGACCGTACCGGTAAAGTAAAAGGCGTTTTAAGTTTATGCAGAAAACCCGCACCCAGGCAGTCATCTTTCTTTCAATCATCGGTTTTTCCCTTGGCGTTTTCGCCATGTCGTTTCACCACCACGACGGTGCGTTTATATGGCCGGCCTGTTCCATCTGCAAAGTGAAAGCATCGCTGTCGGGAACGTTCAACAAGGTCAAAGCGGATACCGTCTCGTGTGCAGCGATGCTTTGTCTTTTGCTGGTGCAGATCAGTCTTTGCGTGTGCCGGATTCTGCCGGCGGGAAGAACGGCCTTTATTCCTTCACAGATTGTCGAGATTTATCCAAACAAAGCGCCACCGTTTTCTCTTTAAATCAGCCGATTTTTGCAAGTTATTCCATCAATCGCTCCAGCGTCCGCTCGTCTCGGGCGGGCTTGTGGAACCGATGAACAATTTAACTGATCAAGGAAAAATACAATGAATTGTCCCGTATGTAATGTGGCGCTGCTTCTGGCGGAAAGACAGGGTGTGGAAATCGATTATTGTCCGAAATGCCGAGGGGTATGGCTCGATCGAGGCGAGCTTGATAAAATTATTGAAAGATCGGAACAGGCGACAGTCAGCCAGCCGGCCGCCGCTCCGATGGAAAATCGTTACGACGATCAACGATCCTATAAACATCACGACAAACACTACGACAAGCACGGCCACGACGGTCACCATCGGAAGAGAAGTTTCCTTCACGAGTTGTTTGATTAAAAAGGGTGAACGATGAAAAAAATATGGTTATACTTGACCCTGATCTGCCTGTTGAGCTATGGTTGTTCGGGCGGCCTCCAGGAGATGGAGGCATCCTACAGCGTTAAAGTAACCGGCTCTGAAAATTTAAAATTCAGCGGCCATTATTCTTTTGTCGGCACGGCGGGCGTGCCCAAACCCGTCCATGTTGACGCTGTCGTGCCGGTCGAATACAAGGGCAGTGGCGTTGCCGCGGTTTGCGTGTTTCGCAAGATCAACGCAGAGGGGACTTTGAAAGTCGAAATTCTAAGAGATGGAAAAGTGATATCAGTGTCCGAAACGGCGCAACCCTTTGGGATCATCTCTCTGGGCAAAGCGCCTGACGCCAATTCCATCATCAACAAAATCCTGGGAATAATCCTTGGATGAAAAACAGGGAAATTTTGTGGACTCGTAAAAAGCAACCCACACCGTCACCCCGGCGAAGGCCGGGGTCCATAACTCATTGTAATTACTGGATACCGACCTTCGCCGGTATGACAAAAAGGGTGCAAAAAAGACTTTTTACGAAACCGTCAAATTTGGTGGACACATCACAGGAAAGAAACGAGCGATTCAGCATGGCGGATCGGGCCATTACCATCGGGTTCTGGCTCAACGCCATCCTGATGATCGTGAAACTTTTGGCCGGTTATTATGGCGATTCCGAGGCTGTGTTTGCCGACGGCATTGAAAGCGCCTGCGATTTTGTGGCGATCATTTCCACGCTGATCGCCTTGAGAATCGGTCGGAAAACCTTTGATGATGATCATCCTTACGGCCACGGCAAGGCGGAATGCATGGCCGCCATCATGGTTTCTCTGGTCATTTTTGCGGCAGGCTTCGGGATTCTCTACAAGGCGGTCATGACGTTTGTCACGGGCCATTATCCCCAACCGCAGTTGATGGCCGTGGCGGCTGCTGCGGCGACCATTGTGATCAAGGAAATCCTTTTTCGCTACACGCGCCGTGTTGCCCGCAAACTGGAAAGCCCCGCTGTTGAAGCGGTATCCAAAGACCATCGCAAGGACGCGCTGACATCGGTGGCGACGCTGATCGGTGTGACCGGCGCGTACTTCGGGTTTGCTTTTCTGGACCCGCTGGCCGCGGGACTGACCTCATTTTTTATTTTCTATATCGGGTGGGAAACCCTGAAGAAAACCGTGCACGACCTGATGGATGGCCGGCCTCCCCAGAATGTCCTCAGTCAGATTTGTGATACCGCCTGCGAAATTTCAGGCGTCGACCGGGTCCACGAAATACGCGGACGGCGCTCCGGTCAATACCTGATCATTGATTTGAAACTGGAAATGGACCCGGAAATGACGGTAAGGCAGTCACATGAAATCGCCGATCAGGTTAAAAATCTGATCTTCAGCCGTTTTTCCAATGTCGGCGACGTCATGATTCACATCAATCCCAGCAATCAGGCGCACAAAGACTTGATCCGGCTTTAAAAGGCAACGGGGGCGAGGACAGGGCATTTGCGCTCCCTGTCCGTTCTCACCAGCGTTCCAGGATTTCCTTGGTCAGCTCCGAACGGATGGCCTGATCCAGGTGCACGCTGCCGAAGAGGCGGCTCCCGGCCATTTTGGCGTTCAGCACGGAAAGCCCGTTGGAGCGCTCGTCCAGCCACGGGACGTCGATCTGATCGTGGGAAAAGTCGCCGGTAAAAACCATTTTGGTGCCTTCGCCGCCGCGCGTCGCGATGGCTTTCACATGCGAAGGCGGCAGGTTCTGAATTTCGTCAACGATCACGAAGCATTTCTGAATGGAGCGGCCCCGGATTTTGTCCAGGTCCATCATCTCGATTTTTCCGTTGGTCAGCCACTCGTTGATCTTGTCCTTCATTTTTTCATCCACCAGTTCTTTGATCGCGTTGATGTTGTCGTGGATCGGGTGCATCCAGGGCTTCATCTTGGCGTCGATATCGCCCGGTGAATAGCCCAGCCGGTCTTTGTTGCCCAGCTGGATGGTTGCGCGGCTGACCAGAATCTGGCGGTAGCGGGAGGCCTGTTCGAAGGCGGCCAGAAGCGCCAGAAAGGTCTTGGCGGTTCCCGCCTTGCCCGTCAGCGCAACCAGCGGAACGGATGTGTCGCGCAGCAGATCCATAGCGATATACTGGCCCCAGTTGACGTCTCCGTTATTGGACCTGGGCCTTACGCCCAGCAGATGAATGTCCTTGTCCACGATGCGGAAGTAGTCGCCCTTGCGCACCGCGGCGAAGGCGGGTCCCCAGGCCCCGTCGCGTTCGCAGTAGCAGACGATGCCCTCGTTGAGCAGGATCTGGCCCAGTTGCGCGGCCAATCGGGCTTCGGGAAGTTTCAGCGGAAAGGTTTTATCGGCAATCCATTTCTTCTGAAGATTGACGGTGGTCCGGGGGGTGTGCTGCTGCTTGACCTCCGTTTCATCCATTTTGACGGATTGGACATCCATGCCGAAATTCAGGGCCAGCGTTTCCAGCGCGGCGTCCTGCGTGACGAGGATGACTTTTTCGGCCGGCAGCTTTTGCCGGGCGTAGAGCGCGGTAGCGATGATGCAGTGGTCGTTTTTGTCGATTTTGAGGTCAGCGTCCTTGGCCGCGCTGAAGTCGTAGGAGAAAAAGCGGACCGAACGGTCTTTGACCCGAAACAGATTGCGGACATTGCGAATGACGCTGCGGGCAATGTCCGCCTTGAAATCGTTTCCGGTTTTGTGGCTGTCCAGTTCCTCCCAGGTCGCGTAGGGAATTAAAACGCAGTTGCGTCCTCCCTGGCGAAGCTTCTCAAAAACATCCATCCCGTATTCCAGGGCGCTGGTATCCACGACAAAATATTTTTCCGGCGCCCCGTCCGCCGTCTGAACGGTCTTCTCTGCCGCCGCTTGGGTCTTGACTCTTTTCCCGTTTGTCATGCCCCTCGCTCCCCGGTTGACGTGTTTGAAGTTATGGAATGCAGAATGTGTGAAGGCGCACCTCCAATGCCTGCGTCGGCAGAATTGTTGGGTGCCATTTTACCAAATTCAGAAATTTCGACAAGGGAAAATTGAACAGCTTTTTTCAACCCAGATTTCCCATTAGATGATTTTGATCGAATCAACTGATTTGCGCGTGATAGTAGTTGAAAGAACGAACGTAACATGTTCCAATGGAAACCATTAGAAATACATTATGCATCACTCTTGTCCAAATTAGGTAAAGAAATAACAGCGCATGTTGAGCCCTGATTTGCTATATTGGCTTTGCTACGAGCAAATACAGACAAGGAGGACTCAACGATGCAGAGATTTTGTAGCATATTCAGCCAGCTGTTACAATTATTTCCACGATTGGAATTTCAAAGCGCAGTGACAGCAACCAAGGCGGAGCGTCACATGCGTGGATTTACCTGCCGGGGTCAGTTTGTAAGCATGTTATTTTGCCAATTGGGTCGAGCGCATTCATTGCGGGAGATCACAAACGGATTGCGCAGCTGCGAGGGGAAGTTGAAACATTTAGGCATTGAAGCTCCCCAGCGGTCAACTGGCTTATGCGAATGAGCATCGATCCTGGAAGCTTTATGAGAAGGTATTTTTCAATCTTTTGGAGACATGTCGGCAACAGGTTAAGGGCAAGAAGAAATTTCGATTCAAGAACAAATTGGTAAGTTTAGATTCGACCACCATTGATTTGTGTCTTTCGATGTATGACTGGGCAAAGTTTCGGCGGGCCAAGGGCGCTGTAAAACTTCATTTGGTGTTGGATCATGATGGGTATTTGCCTTGTTTTGCTCACATTACGGATGGGAAATGCCATGATGTGAAAGTTGCCCATACATTAAGGTTTGAATCCGGAACCATCGTGGTGGATGATCGCGGGTATAATGATTACAAGCTTTTCAGCAAATGGACGGAACAGGGTGTCTATTTTGTAACCCGGAGGAAGGATAATGCGGTCTATGAAGTAACCGAAACCAGAGAGATTCCCCAAAACCGTTCGATTCTCAGTGATGAAATCATCCAATTGACCGGTGAAGCGGGCAAAAAATGTCCATGCCTGTTACGCAGGGTGACCTACTATAATGCAGACAAGGATGAGACATTCGTTTATCTGACCAATCATTTGAAGTTGGGGGCAACCACCATTGTTTCCATCTACAAAGATCGCTGGCAGATGGAGCTGTTTTTTAAAGCATTGAAACAGAATCTTAAGATTAAAACGTTTGTAGGCCCATCGGCCAATGCGGTGAAGATTCAAATTTGGACAGCATTGATTGTCATGCTGATGCTTCGTTACCTGCAGTTGAAAGCATCCTTTGGCTGGTCGCTTTCCAATTTGGTGGCCATTCTCCGGATGAATCTCTTTGTGCATCGTGATCTCTGGACATGGCTTGATAATCCTTATGAAGGACCGCCCTTATCCACCATGCAACCGCAGGCGAAATTACAATTCTGATATTTTGGACAGCAGTGAAGGTTGATATAAAAATGGCGATCCATATCATTCCCGTCCATAAGCTCAGCGCTAAAGCCTTAAAAGGGGTTATCGAGGAATTTATTTCCAGAAATGGAACCGATTACGGCGCGGTTGAGGCTTCCCTGGAAACCAGTTTTCAACAGGTCAAAAACCGGCTGAAAAACGGATCGGCCGTTCTTGTTTTTGATGACGAGACGGAAACCACCAATATATTTCCGGCGGATGATCCTGTTTTGAAAAAGCTGGATACACAGTAGCCGGTTGATGAGGATATAGGAAACTATGGAATCATATCCATCGGCACAGAAAGAGTCCGTTGACCTCACCGGCTTACCGTCACCCCCACGCGGTCGCAGTAGCGGGAAACCGGACAGGCGCTGCAAACGGGCGAGACGGGTCTGCAGATTTTCCGTCCGAAAAACACCAAGAGCGTATTGTACATAATCCAGTATGGACGGGGAAGCTTGCCGCGCAGGGCCATTTCCGTTTCGTCTGGTGTCTTTGTTTTCACGTAGCCCAGACGGTTGGAAATCCGGTGAACGTGCGTGTCCACGCAAATACCGTCCTTCCCGTACGCCAGCGTAATCACCAGATTGGCCGTTTTCCTTCCGACGCCCTTGATGCTCAGCAGGTCGTCCAGGTTGTCCGGCACTTTTGAACTGAACCGTTCGATCAGCTCCCGGCAGACGTGATGAATCGTTTTGGCCTTGTTGCGATAAAATCCCACCGGATAAATGGCTTCGGCAATTTTGGACTGCGGAACTTTCAGCATGGCCTCGGGCGTCACGGCAAGCGCCAGAAGACGGTCGGTGGCCTCGGCCGTGACCTCGTCTTTGGTGCGCAGGCTCAAGAGCGTGGACATCAGGATGACAAACGGATCGCGCTCGCTTTCGGCCAGGTGGGAAACGATGGGCATCTCCCCCAGATCCAGTTCCTTCTTCAGAATTCTGACGATCGGACGGATGTTTTCGTCTTTCATGTTTTGCGTCTGCTTTCCTTTTGAAATTTCCTGTTGGGGCCCCCTTTCCGGCGCCGGTTCATGACCGGTTCGAGGCCTCCCGGTATTATGACGAGACTTGTTGAAAAGCAAGTTTTTATCCGTAAATACTCCGGGCATAGCGCTCGGAGTATGGAGAATTATTAATAAAGGTCCGTTTTGACCGGCGTGTTTTTTCTTGACAGCGCTTTCTTATTCCTATAATGCCCAGTTTGCGCCTTCGCTCACGCAAGATGGAGTTTGGCACTTCAGGGACCTGGGGTTTTAGAGATCATCCCCGATCATCAAGCAAATTCAATCCATCCGGCGGAATGCTCCGCACAGCGCCGAATTCGCGAGGAAAATAAGAATATTCATGCAGAAAACAAAAAAATATCCAATCAGTCAGACGGATGAGATCGGCCGCCGAAAAAGGAAAATGGGGCAGGTGATCGTGATTGAAGACCGCTGCAAGGGATGCGGTTTTTGCATCGCCAACTGTCCCCGGCAGGTGATGCGCCTCTCCTCTGCTTTCAACAAGAAAGGGTATCATCCACCGGAAGTGGTGGACACCACCCGCTGTGTAAGCTGCCATTTTTGTGAAATTATTTGTCCGGAATTTGCGATTTACAGCGTAGAACATGAAGATTTCGAAGAGTGAGCCGTAGAAGGAGAGAGGCTTTGACTGCTAAAGAAGTAAGAACAGGAACGCATTTCATGAACGGCGACGAGGCCTGCTGCGAAGCCGCGCTGGCCGCGGGTTGCCGCTTTTTTGCCGGATATCCGATCACGCCCGCCACGGAAGTGGCCGAATCCATGTCGCGTCGGCTGCCGGAAATCGGCGGCATTTATATCCAGATGGAAGACGAAATCGCTTCGATGGCGGCCATTCTGGGGGCGAGCTGGGGCGGAGTGAAATCGATGACCAGCACGTCGGGTCCGGGCTTTTCGCTGATGATGGAAAATATCGGTCTGGGCATCTGCACGGAAACGCCCTGCGTGGTCTGCAATGTGCAGCGCGCCGGCCCCAGCACGGGACTGCCGACGCTGGTGGCCCAGGGGGACATGATGCAGGCGCGCTGGGGCTCGCACGGGCACTACGAAATCATCGCCCTGTCTCCGTCGAGCCCGCAGGAAATGTTCGATTTTACCATCCGGGCCTTCAACCTGAGCGAATACTACCGCCTGCCCGTCATTCTTCTGGCCGACGAGACGATCGGACACATGAACGAACGCGTCGTCATCCCGCAGGAGGAAGACATTGAAATCGTCAACCGCCGCAAGCCGACCGTTTCCCGGGAAGATTACCTCCCCTACGAGGCGGACGCCGACGGAATCGCGCCGATGGCCAATTGCGGCGACGGCTACCGGATTCACGTCACGGGACTGACGCACGACGACCGGGGCTATCCGGCTATGGATGCCAAAGCGCAGGAAAAAATGATTTCGCGGCTCGTGGACAAGATACGAAAAAACCGGGATAAAATCATCCGCACGCAAAACCTGTATCTGGACGACGCCGAAGTCGTGGTGGTTTCCTACGGAATCAGCGCGCGCTCCGCCATGCAGGCCGTCCGCGACGCCCGCAACGAAGGCATCAAGGCGGGCCTGATCAAACTCGATACCGTCTGGCCTTTCCCCGAAGAACTCATCCGCAGCGTCGCGCCCCGGACCAGGGCGATGATCATGGCGGAAATCAACGGCGGCCAGATGGCGCTGGAACTGGAACGCTCGGCCGGCGGCGCCTGCCCGGTGTCGCTGGTGTCCAATCTCGGAGGCAAGATCCTTCACCCGGGCCTGATTTTGAACGCGGTTGCCAAGGCGGCAACAGAAAAACCATAATTCAGCAAAACCGAAGAACAAGGGGCTGCAATCCCTTGTTCGATGAAGCAGGACAGGACCTATGACCACAGCAAAAGCCGTCAAGAATGTTCCGCCCCATCCCATGGATGGATTGCTGCGGACGGAAAGAATCCCCCACATCTGGTGCCCCGGCTGCGGCATCGGCACGGTGTTTTCCGCCGTGCTCGCCGCGATCAAAAACACCGGCTGGGACCCCAACACCATCGCGATGGTTTCCGGCATCGGCTGCACGGGGCGCATGGCCGGCTACATCCGGCTGGATTCTTTTCATACCACACACGGCCGGGCGCTTCCGTTTGCCACCGGACTCAAGCTGGCCAAACCGGACACCAAGGTGATCATCGTCTCCGGAGACGGCGACCTGTTTGCCATCGGAGGCAATCATTTCATTCATGCCGCTCGCCGGAACATGGACATGACGGTCGTTTGCGTCAATAATTTCAACTACGGCATGACGGGCGGCCAGCAGGCTCCCAGCACGCCGCTGGGCGCCAAGACCACCACCACCGTCAACGGCTCGCCGGAAGAGCCTTTCAACCTGTGCGATCTGGCCGCCACCTGCGGAGCGACCTATGTGGCCCGGTGGACGGCCATGCAGGTCCGTTCGCTGCGCAGCTCCATCAGCGAGGCGCTGGAAAAACGGGGCTTCAGCTTCGTGGAAGTGATTACCCCCTGCCCGTCCTCTTTCGGCCGGCGCAACCGCATGGGCACCGCGCTGGAAATGATGAAATTCTATCAGGGCCGCTCCGTGATCCGCAGCGATATCGACCCCAGCGAAGCCGTCGTGGACATCGACCGGGAAATCGTGGTGGGCAAATTTGTCGATATAGAACGGCCCACGTTCATGGACCACTACGAAAAAGTCAATCGCCTCAACCTGCCGCAGTGGCGCGCCATGCATCCTGATCATCAGAAAGGGCGGTGAAGACCATGCCGGACAAACGCGAGAAACACATTCTGATTACCGGTTTCGGCGGGCAGGGCATTGTCATGGCCGGGGACATTCTGGGAAAAGCGGCAACGCTCTACGATCATAAACACGCCACGATGACGCAGAACTACGGGCCGGAAGCCCGGGGCGGCGCCTGTTCCAGCCAGGTGATCATCAGCAGCGAGGAAATTCTGTTCCCCTGCGTGGAGGAGCCGGAAATCCTGGTCTGCATGAGCCAGGAAGCCTATACAAAAAACATCAAATCCCTGCGCCCGGAAGGGACGCTCATCTGGGACACGGACCTGGTGCGCACGCGCAAAACCGACGCGGTTTTCAAGGCGTTCAACATCCCGGCCACGCGTTTTGCGGAGCAGCTCGGAACCAAGATGATGGCCAACATCGTCATGCTGGGCTTTCTTTCCGCGGTGGAGCCGCTGGTCCATGCGGAAGCGCTCAAAAAGGCCGTCCTGGAATCCGTCCCCGCCGCGACAAGGGACAACAACCTCCGCGCCTTCAACACGGGCAGGGAATACGGCCATTCCATCCTGAAAGGACTGGTCAAGCCCGAGCCGGGCAAACATCAGGATTAAAAAGGCGAAAGGAATCCTTCACAAATGGCCGACAAGGAACAGGATGCTCCAAAAGGGAAATTTATCGTCATCGTTGATGAAGACCTGCAGGATCTGGTTCCCGGATACCTGGAAAACCGGCGCAAAGACGTTGAGGAGCTGCGCCGCGCGCTCGAGCGGAGCGACTTTGAAGCCATTCGGGTACTGGGCCATAAAATGAAAGGATCCGGCGGGGGCTACGGATTTGATGAAATCAGCGAAATCGGCCATGCCCTCGAGGACGCCGCCAAGCAATCGCAGGCCGCTAAAATCCGGGAAGAGATCGATCGGCTCCGGTATTACCTGGACAATGTCGAAGTGATGATGCCATCGTAAACCACCGGCCACGGCGCGATCTTCCAGCCTTGCTGACATGCAAGGCGAATTTCCTCACACAAGCTACAGGCACACCCTCGAAACCTGCTCGTAATCCGTGATCCCCTGCAGGATTTTTGTAACCCCGTCCATCCGCAGCGTTCTCATGCCTTCCTGAAGCGCGATTTGGGTCAAATCGTCAACGTCCGGGCTTTGCTTGATGGCTTTCTTCACCGCCGCCGTCGCCGTGATAATCTCGTGAATGCCGACCCGTCCATAATATCCCTTGCCCTCGCAATAACTGCAGCCCTGGCGCATCCACAGGGTAAAATCCGGAGAATATTCAGGAAGTCCGTGTTTTTTCGCCCAGACGGGATCGTAGTAATGGATGAGATTTTCATATTCTTCAAAATCGGGATGGTAAGGCTTTTTGCACTTTTCACAAAGCCGCCGGGTCAGGCGCTGAGCGATAATGCCCAGCAAAGCGTCGGCAAAATTATAAACCGGGATTCCCATATCGATGATGCGCGTTACGGTTTCCGCCGCGCTGTTCGTATGCAGCGTGCTGAAAACCAGGTGGCCGGTCAGCGACGCTTCCAGCGTTATTTTGGCGGTTTCCGCGTCGCGCATTTCGCCGATCATGATCACGTCGGGATCGGCCCGCAGGAAAGACCGGAGCGCTTCGCTGAACGTGAAGCCGATTTTGCTGTTCACCTGCACCTGCTTCAGGCCGGGCTGCTGGATTTCCACGGGATCTTCCGCCGTCCAGATGGTAATCTCCGGCTTGTTGATATGGCCGAGGGCCGAATGCAGCGTGGTCGTTTTTCCGGATCCGGTGGGACCGACGCACAGCACGACGCCCTGCGGCTTTGTAATCATATTTTCAAAAGCTTCCAGATTGTGGGGAGAAAGTCCGAGCTCCCGGATGGTCACGGGTTTTGACTTGGCCAGGATTCTCAGGACGATATTTTCGTTGTTTTCCACCGTCGGCGTCACTTCCACGCGGAATTCCACCTTCTCGCCGCGGACGCGCACCATGAATTTGCCGCTCTGCGGCTTGCGGTGCTCCGAAATATCCAGATTGGAGATGATCTTGATTCTGGAAATGATGGCTCTTTTGGACTTTTCCGGAATGAAATACGCGGACTGACAAACCCCGTCGATCCGGAAGCGGACTTTGAACGGCTGTCCCCGAAAGCCGGAATCGAAATGAATGTCCGATGCCCGCTTGTTGTAGGCGTCCACGAGAATCCGGTTGACCAGGGCGATGACTTCGGAGTTGATTTCCTGGGTGATTTCCCCTTCGTCTTCCTGCTGCTCGGCCTCGTCGATGGCCAGCATTTTTTCGGCGGATTCGGTCTGCGTTTCTCCGGGAAGCTTCATCAGAGTCTCGACTTCCGACTGCTGGAAAAGAGCATCGATGTCCTCGGGCGCCGCCAGACTGAGCCCCGCGTTGCTTTTCAGACCGAACAATTTCTTGAGCGCATCCATCAGGCTCCAGTCAAAGGGGTTGCACAGAATGAACGATCTTTCGTTCTTCTCGTCGAGCCTGGCCACCACCCGGTTTTCCCGGGCGAAGGAAACGGGAATGACCCCGAGCAGAAGGCTTTCCCGGTCTATTTTGGCGATCACGGGAATAGACAGAAATTCCGAAATCCACCCCGTCATCTGCCTCTGGGGAACTCCCATCGGCTCACAGATATTGTAGATGTCCTGGGGCGCCAGCGCGGACAGACGGTCCCGAATGCGGGCGGCCTGAGCAGGCTCCACAAAGTTCAGCAAGGATTGCTTGAACTGGGAAAAAATGGCCGGCGGCTGCACAATCTCCCCCTTGGCGGCAATCCTTGTCTTCAACTTCTGCCAGCGGGAACCTGTTTTGATCTGCTCGTCAATCTTCTTGAGCAAAATGTCTTTTCGAATCGGCTTGGCCAAGTGGTCCGCCGCGCCCACTGCAAAGGCTTTGGCCCGGTTTACTTCATCATCCAAGGCCGTCAGGAAAATCACGGGAATGAACTTGGTTTCCGGATTGGCCTGCAGTTCAAAACAGGCCACGTAGCCGTCGATTTCCGGCATCATCACGTCCATCAGAATCAGATCCGGCCGCCGGCTCTGGGCTTCATCAATCCCCTTCTTTCCATCCCCGGCAACGATGACCGAATAGCCGGCCCCGGTCAAAATCTTCTGGAGCAGATTCAGAACATCCGGATCGTCATCAATACAAAGGATCGTTACATTGTTCGTTTCTTTCGGGACCATTTTGCCTCCTTGGAAAACGTATAACCTGATAGGGTGATTTCTTGTCAAGAAGAAAGAATGTCCCGATTCCATAACCGTCAGGAAATAAAAATTTCCCCTTGACAATTCTCCCCTCGCTAGAGTATTTGAAAATTATTGGTTGACTGTCCAATCAAAATATGGATCATCCATCCAATCCTTGCACAACGTCGGATCGTCAACTCCCCGACGCCTGGGTGAATTTTTTAACGGAATCATGAGGGGAACCTTTACATTAATTAAATTTAAAAAATACAAGTAGTTGGAGGGCTACCATGGATTTCTGGCTGAAGGACGAACAGAAAATGCTTCGCTACAACATTCGGGAATTCGCCGAACAGGAAATCGCGCCGGTCGCAATGGAGTTGGATGAAAAAGAGGAATTTTCCTATGACCTGACCCGGAAAATGGCCAAGCTTGGTCTTTTCGGCATTTATGTGCCCGCCGAATACGGCGGATCAGGCATGGATTATCTTTCCTACATCGTCGCGGTTGAGGAAATCTGCCGCATCGACGGTTCACACGGCGCGACGGTTGCCGCCGGAAATTCCCTGGGCATCGGACCGATTTATTATTACGGCAGCAAAAAGCAGAAGGACCAATGGCTGCCGCGCCTCTGCTCCGGTGAAATATTGGCGTCTTTCGGGCTCACCGAACCCAACGCCGGCTCCGATGCGGGCGCCAGCAAGACCAACGCGCGGCTGGAAAACGGACAATGGGTGGTGAACGGCAGCAAAATCTTCATCACCAATTCCACCAGCAAAATGGCCGGCATCTGCACGGTGCAGGCCATCACCGGATCCAAAGGACAGAAGGTCGGCCCCTACGGCACAATTGAAACCAAGGAAGTGTCCTGCATCCTCGTCCCGAACGGAACGCCCGGTTTCACGACAAAAAAGATGACGAAGAAAATGATGTGGCGCTCCTCCGATACCGGCGAACTGTATTTCGACGACTGCCGGGTGCCGGAGGAAAATCTGCTGGGAAAGCGCGGCGAAGGATTTCACCAGATGCTCCAGACGCTGGACAACGGACGCCTGGCCATTGCCGCCATGGGACTGGGGGGCGCGCAGGGCGCCTATGAACTGGCCATGAAATACGCCAAAGAAAGGAAACAGTTCGGGAAACCGATCTCCACCTTCCAGGTCAACGCGTTCAAACTGGCCGACATGGCCACGGAAATCGAAGCCGCGCGCAATTTATTATACAAGGCCTGCTACCTGAAAGATCAGGGCAAGTCTTTTGGAAAAGAAGCGGCCATGGCCAAGCTTTATTGCTCGGAAGTCATGGGCCGCGTGACCAACGAAGCCCTGCAGATTCACGGCGGCTACGGCCTGATGAAGGAATACAACATTGAACGGTTTTTCAGGGATTACAAACTCCTGACCATCGGCGAGGGAACCTCTGAAGTGCAGCGCATCGTCATTTCACGAAGAATCGGCTGCTACGAGACGGATTAAGAGTGAATCTCCGGATTCCACGGCGAAACGTTTATCTTTTGGGGAGGAAGAATTATGGCGGAAGAAACCAGGCGAATGACCAGAACGGAACGGCTGGAAAAAGAGCGGGAAACCAATCTGAAATTCTGGGAGGAGCAGGACGCTCTTTTAATGAAGCACCGGCAGGAAGCCTACCACATCGGCGGGGAAGACCAGATTGCGAGGCTGGCCAAGCAGGGCAAAAAGCCGATGCGGGACCTGATTCAAATGCTGATTGATCCAGGCACGGAATTTTTTGAGGTGGGGCTGGACGCAGGCTACCAGATCGGCGAGAAAAAACTCTACGGCGGCTCCATTTATGAAGAGGAAAAACGCGGGCACATCCCGGGCGGCGGCGTCGTCACGGGAATCGGCGCCATTCACGGAAAAGACTGCATGATTTTCTCCAACGAAAACCGCTTTGCCGCCGGCACGTATTTCCCGATCACCCTGAAGAAGCATATGCGCGCGCAGGCCATCGCGGAACAGTGCGGCCTCCCCTGCATTTACATTGCCGACTCCGGCGGAATCAACCTGCCGCTGCAACTGGGCTGCTTTGCCGACGACGGTCATTTCGGAACCATGTTTTACAACATGTGCCGCATGTCGGCCAAGGGCATCAAGCAGTACACGCTTTCGACCGGCGGCAACACGGCCGGAGGCGCCTACATGGTGTATCTGGCCACGGAATCGATCATGATTGAAAAGCTGGCGTTTGCCTTCCTCGCCGGCCCGCCCATGGTCAAGTCCGCCATCGGCGAAACCGTTTCCCAGGAAGATCTGGGCGGCGCGTACGTGCACACCCAGCATTCCGGCGGGTGCGATCATTTCGTGCAGTCGCAGGAGGAAGGCATCCGGAAGCTGCGCGCCATGATGGAATTTGAACCGTCGCAGAAGCTCTACATTGACCGCCGGGAATCCCGCGAACCCAAATTCGATTACAGGGAAATGATGCGCTGCAGCCCCGTGGATACGTATCACCTGATCAACATCAAGGACACGATCAAATGCCTGGCGGACGACAGCTATTTCCATGAATACAAATCGACGTACGGACCGGGCCGCGGCAGCTCGATCATCTGCGGCAAAATGTGGCTCAAGGGAATCCCCGTCGGCGTGATCGCCTCCAACGCCAACGGCGTCATTTATATCGAGGCGGCCCGCAAAGCGACGGAATGGATGATCCGCTGCGGCAATTCCAAACTTCCCGTTTTGTTCCTGCAGGGATCGCCCGGCTACATGGTCGGCAAGGCCGAAGAATGGGGCGGCATCGGCAAATACGGCTCCGACATGGTCCGGGCCTGCTCCTGCCTGGAAGCGCCGAAAATCACGTACGTCATCGGACCGGATCACGGCGCGGCCAACTACGGCATGTGCGGCCGGGCGTTCAAGCCGCGGTTCGCCTTCACCAACATGCGGGGAAGAACGTCCGTGATGTCCGGCAACACGGCCGGGTTCATTCTGGAGACGGTGCGCCGCAAGAATATTGAAGCCAAAGGCGGCGCCGTCAACGAGGAGGACATGGAAAAATTCCGTCAGATGATGCGGGAACGCTACAACAACGAAGGCCATCCCTTCTACACCGGCTCGCTGATGTTTCACGACGGCGTGATTGCCTTTTCCGAAGCGCGGGACAAACTGGCCCGCGCCTTTGAAATCGCGCTGCGCGCGCCGGTCCGGGAATCCGACTGGGGCGATTTGAAATTCTAACCCCCATGCCCGTGGCGGGCGCAACGAGGGATGAGGATCACCCCCACCCTTCCCCGTCGAGGGGGAGGGATACAGGGAGGGGGCATGTGCATATACAACGGTTCACATTAAGGAGGCCGACCTATGGCAGATGTTTTATTACGGGAGCAAAAAGGCGAAGGGATAACGCTTCTGACGTTAAACCGTCCGGAAGCCATGAACTGTTTTAACTTTGACCTGCTGGCCGCGCTGGGCGACGCCGTCCGGGAAGCCAATTTCGATCCGGGCCTGCGGTGTCTGATCATCACGGGAGCGCCTGCCGACAACCCCAAAAAGGCCTCTTTCTCCACCGGCGCCGATCTCATCGAGCGGCGAACGATGTCCCCGGACCAGGTGCGCCGCTTCATTTTTACGATCCGCAATCTCTTCACGTCCGTGGAGCAGCTGCGCGTTCCGGTCATCGCGGCCGTCAATGGCTTTGCCTTCGGCGGCGGAACGGAGCTCGCGCTCGCCTGCGATCTGCGCATCGCCGCAAGCAACGTGGTGATGGGGCTGACGGAAACTTCGCTCGCGATCATTCCGGGGGCGGGCGGCACGCAGCGGCTGCCGCGCATTGTCGGCCTGGCCAAGGCCAAGGAGCTGATCTACACCGCCCGCCGCATCAACGCCCAGACCGCGCTGGACATCGGGCTGGTCAACCGGGTCGTGGAGCCGGAAAAACTGATCGAAGCCGCCTGCGAACTGGCGCGTGAAATCGCCGCGAACGGCCCGGTGGCCGTGGCGCAGGCCAAATTCGCCATCAATTGCGGAATGGACGCGCCGCTGTCGGTCGCCCTGCCGCTGGAATCGAAGGCGTATGAAATCACCATCCCGACCAAGGACCGGCTGGAAGCGCTGGCCGCCTTTGCCGAAAAAAGGAAACCAAATTTCAAAGGTGAATAAACCGTAAACAAATCGACAAAAGGAGAATGATGTATGACCGAGCATGATTACTGGAAAATTTTTCCCCGGATGCCGAAGCAAGTAACCATTGGAGACATCACCATTCGAGACGGTTTCCAGCATTGCGAAAAGTTCATCTCCACGCAGGCCAAAATATACTACGGACAGGAAATGATCCTCGCCGGCTGTCGGGAGCTGGAAGTCACCAACCTGGGAAACCCCAGGGCCATGCCCCAGTTCAAGGACGCGGACGAAGTCATGAAGGCCATGCGCGGCGACGACTTCCGGAAACGCTGCGGCAAAGCCGGCATCGATGTGGACAAAGACGT
>ERZ795031.490-NODE-490-length-48579-cov-6.029655_pt1 | contig 48579 bp, 45 predicted proteins | sample MGYA00375123_ERZ795031 | MGnify/ENA primary metagenome ERZ795031 (study PRJEB30166, sample SAMN05720159) | activated sludge metagenome | isolation source: anaerobic digester from wastewater treatment plant | place: USA | collected 2015-04-21 ...
CGATTTTTTTATTTAAAAAATATTTATAAAATTGGTTATGAATAATAATATTTTTTGATAACAACCAATTTATAAATTTTTTAGTCGGGTAGTTATATAAAATAAAATTTAATAATCTGTTATCTATTGTTGCCATTGTTGTCTGTTTAATTGTTTTAAAAGTCCAAGTCGATATTTGATAGTGTTAATAGTATAAAGGTAGAGGGTAATAAAACAAGCAAGTGGATGGAAAAACCAGGCAACATCGGGTTTGTTTAAAAAACCTCGAAGGCTGTCGAAAAGTGAAGGAAAAACTAAGACCGTATAAAGAACAAACTTTATTGTTCCAAATTTGTTTGTTTGATCCCAATTGTATTGACGAAGTTTTTGATAATAATAGTAGTCAGTAATACGACGATTTTGTTTACGGATAAATTTTTTTACAGATGATTCACAAAAAGTATGAATAATCGCCTGTTTTACTTTGGCAAAATAAAGTGGTTTTTTATTTTTGTTTATAACTTGTGAAATAATATCGATGTCAAAAAGGTAATCTGACTTGAGGTTATTTTTTAAAAATTCGGTTCTAAAAATAGTACCATTGGCTCCAATCGTTGGGATAGGTTGACGTGGTTTTAATTTAACTAATATATATTTGTCTTTATCGATTTGTTCTATATTTAGGCGTGTCCATTGATTATCTATATAATTTTTTCTATCAGAGACACCAGTAACAAAGGCGTATGGATCGTTGGCTCCAATAAGAGATGAATATCTTTCGATAAAACCACCGGCAGGTCTATAAGTAAACTCAATTGGTTCTGAACCAATTATTTTTTTGTCCTTTTCTAAAGGGAACAACATTTGGTTGAGCCAATTATTGTCAGGAAGAATATTGTCAGAATCAATCAGACAAATATATTTCCCAGAAGCTTTTTTAATACCAATTGCTTTACCGGCTTCGGCGGTTTTTAGGGAATTTTTGACAATGATTGAATTGTATTTTTTGGCAATATTAATAGTATTGTCGGTCGATCCACCATCAGAAATAACTATTTCATAATCACTCGACGGAATTGATTGTTTTTTGATTGAATCTAGACATTTTTCCAAAACCAAACTTGCATTGAGCGTGGGAATAATAAAAGAAATTTTTTTCATGAAAAATCTTTTAATTTTTTAAAATATTTAAAAGCATAATTGGAAAGGTGCTTAATATCGGCAAAAGATCTGATAGAAATAATTTTTTTGAAAATAAATTTGGGAGTGATAACACCCTTAAATAAATTTTGGACTAATTCGATTTGTTTTTTTGGGGGAATTGGTGATTTGATAATAGGGGCGCGCATATCATAATCATCCCAATTTGTGGTTAAAAGTAAATTATTTTTTTGGCAATACTGAAATAAAGGAGTTCCTGGATAAGGGATTAGAATAGTGGCTTGAAGACTGTCGGCAAGATTGTTTTGAAAAATATAACGAGCTAGATTAAGAGTCTTGGTGGCCTGTTTTAGGGTTTCTTTGGGATATCCAATCATGACAGTAACATGTGGTTCTAATTTAGCTTTTTTGGCCATAATTAGGGTTTTTAAAGCTGATGAGGTTTTCTCATTTTTATTGATAAAATCTAATGTTTTTTGATTAGCTGATTCAAGACCGTAAAGAATAAACCTAAATCCAGCTTTTTTCATTAAATTGTATTCTTTTTGACTTAGGACACCAAAGCGCATATTACAACCTAAGACTACTTTTTTGTTTAACCCTCGGTTAATAAGCTGGCTACACAAATCATTTAGCCACTTACCAACAGGTAAGGTACCGGAATCATCAAAAATTTCTTTAACGCCAAAATTATTTACCAAATTTTCAATTTCTTTGATAGTATGATCAACTGAAAAAGAGTGAAAATTTTTACCCGGGAAAAGAGTCGTCCAACTGCAAAAAGTGCACCTCCCCCACCAACAATCCCGACCAGACATAATGTAGCTACCAGGTTTATATTTATAATTGGTGTTGTTGTTGGCATAGAGCTGCCAGTGAGTAAGTTTCCTATCAATGATTGGTAAGATATTTAAATTGATTGGCTTTTGAAGTTTATAAATTTTATTTTTTGGAGCGTGTCCACTATTGATAAGTTCAATTAGTTCATTAAGTAAAAAATCATAATGGCCACCAATTAATACATAATCAACTGGACAATTATCAATTGATTCTTGGGGAAGAGCGGTTACATGATCGCCCATTAATACAATTTTTAATTTGTAATTTTTAATTTTTAAACTTTCTTGTTTGATTTGATTAATAATTTCCCAATGTTTTTTGATTACTGGAGTCTTAGTCTCTATAACAACTAAATCTGGTTTGTTCTTGACTAATTGATCAATCCATTGTTGATAGGTTAACTTTTGAGCTATAGCATCATCCCAATAAATTTTTAGCCCTTTGCTTTGAAGTAAAGTAGCGGCATAAGCCGGAATAATAGGATAAATTACATTGCCTGTATTTGTCCATTGAAATTGTCGGTTTTGAGATAAAAAAGCAGTTCCTTTGGGTGACTCGAGTGGAGGGTAAGAAAAAGAAACAGATTTAACCACCAAGGTATTTACCGGTTTTTTTGTCGACGGCGTGTGGTTTAAATTTTGATTCTTTTTTGGATAAACCATATAGGAATAGTATACCGTAATAAAAGTGAGTCAAGGGAATGGCGGTAGCGGCAAGAAAGGCGGTAGTAGGGCGGTTTTTGTCAATTATAAATTTAACGAAGGTGGCAAATAATATTGATAAATACAAATATAATGGCAGGTAACATATTTTTAGATTTAAAGTAAAAAGATTAACAATTAATGTCAAACAATAAATAAGAAAAAGACTAGGTAAAAAATAGCCCAATCTGAAACTGGTTTGGGGAAATTTTTTGACAAAATAACCTCTTTGAACGGCATAACGGGTAATTTGCTGGAGATGAGGAATTAAAATCTGGCGGCGATGGTGATAAACCACCAGTGAGGGATGATAATAAATTTTTTGTTGGAGTTTTTTGGTAAGATTTAGACAAAGAACAGTATCTTCCCCCGGCCAATAATTAGGGTCAAATTTACCGGCTCGATTAAAATCTGTTTTCTTGATAATAAGATTGACACTGGGATAATCATCGACAAATCTGGAGGAGCTAATGCGATTGCGGTAGGTGCCGGCGCCGCCGCTGCCAAGATATGACGACCAGACTAAACCGGAAGCCTGTTGAAACAAGTTGTCTTTTTTTGGGGTAAGATAGGGGCCACAAAAAGCAGCGTAGTCAGGATGTTTTTTGACCAACTTGGCGGCGTTTTTGAAGTAATTTAGAGAAGGGAAAGAGTCATCATCGAAAAAAACTAAATAAGTGCCGCGGGCTTTTTTGGCGCCCAGATTTCTTTTTTGGGAAGGATTGGCGGTGCCGGAAACTTTGTCATCAATAACTAAAATTTCAAAATTTTTGAGAGATTGAGCTTTGAGATGAGATAGAGTTTCGCGAAGATATGGATTTATTTTTCGGACGGGGATAATAATGGAAAATAAAATATTTTTGGTCATTGGCCGGTGTTAATCCGCATAGAGAGTTCGGGGTCATAAAACCATCTGCGATTGTTTTTGTCATCGTAATAATGCAAAATTCTGAGACGGTAAAAAACTGCCAAAGCATCGACTAAACATTGGTAAATAACTTTGATACCCTGGGCATGAGTTAGGCTGCCAAAGTCGTAATTAAGCTTGATAGGGGCTTCATAAATTTTGGTAAAACCAAGGTGGTTGGCGACAGAAATAATTTCCAGATCAAAGGCATAAGTTTTTATTAACAGGCGGGGTAAAACTTTTTCTAAAACTTTGCGTTTGAAAATTTTGAGACCGGCTTGGGTATCGCGGATATTGATACCAAGGAGATATTTGGCAATTAAATGACCACCAAAACTGATGATTTTTCGGTTAAGAGGATATTTGACTTGTGAGGCGGGATGATGTTTGGAAGCGGCGATAATATCGGCATCATACCACTCCATATGCTCTAAAATCAGGGAAATACCGTTGGGGTCGATTTCCATACCGGAATCAATAAAGGAAACATAGTCCCCTTTTGATTTGGCCATGCCATAACGAACAGCATAACCCTTGCCATGATTATTTTTGTAGCCAGTGACAGTTAGATTTTTTGATTTAATGTTTTTGGCTAAACGGTAGGAATTGTCAACGCTAATACCATCAACCACAACAATCAGCTCATAGTCATAGCGGATTTGATCAAGAACATTAAGGATGTTAGTCAGGTCTTTGGTGATAGTTTTTTCCTGTTTGTAGACAGGAACAATAACAGAGAGAAAGTGTCGGTTACTTTTCATGGATTAGGACGGATTGATAAACCTCTAAGGTTTGCTTGGCAGTATCAGACCAGTTAAACAATTTAGCCCGGTTGAGACCTAACTGACGATATTGACGGCAAAGCTTGGGGTTTAACCAATATTTTTTGAGAGTGGATGAAATATCGGGCACAGACCGGGGGTTAAAGGAAAGACCAGCTTGACCGACAACTTCGGGTAAACTGGTGTCGCGGCTAAAAGCCACGGGACAGCCGGATTGCATAGCCTGAACTAGAGGAAGACCAAAACCCTCAGCAAAAGAAGGTTGGCAATAAACCGTTGCCAGGTTGTAAATAACCGGTAAATCTTCGTCGGAGACAAATCCGGTTAAAATAAGAGATTTAGATTTTTGATATTTTTTGGCTCTAGCCTGAAGCCAGCGAATATCTTTGGTCCAGGGATGATTGGGAACATCTTTTTTGACGGCAGAGGAACCAACGATCACTAAAGGGTATTTGAGCCGATAGCAGGCTCTAACTAAATTGGGAATGTTTTTGTTCCAATTTATATCCCCAACAAAAAGGATAAATTTGTTTGGCAGAGAATATTTATCTTTTACCGTCTTGAGAATTTTGGGATCAGTAATGGGCTTAAAACTATTGTCGGCACCTTCATAAATGGGAAAAATATTTTCTGAAGGATATTTGATAATTTGGGAGATAATCTTTTGGGAATAATGAGAAACAGTAATGATTTTGTCGACTTTTTGGAGAAATCTTTTTTGAATTTGCCATTTTAGCCTACCTCTGAGTCCGGCAGGAAATTGGTTTTTGAATTGAATAGGGATGAGATCGTGGACGGTGACGATAGTAGGTTTGACGGATCTTGGCAGAGTAAGTTTGAAGGGGTCAAAATAAGGATAGTGAATAAGATCGTATTTTTTTTGATCTAATTTTGAGCGGTCGGTGATAAGGTCGATGTTGAAGTTGCTGTAAGACCTATGTTTTTGGGTGTGTTGTTTGAGAGATTTGATGAGATTTGAAGTGTAGTAGCCGACACCACGAACAGAGTTACCATCAACAGTAGGAGAAATATCAATAGCGATATGGTATTTTTTTGGCATTATTTTTTGTCCCAATCTTGGGATAAATTAATATCCCGATTGGTTTTGATTAACTCATAATATTTGGTGTAGGCAATAGGAAACCGGAGAGCGGAATAAAAAGAAAAGACAAATCCGGGAAAACCATCAACGTAGCCGCGGTGTCTAAAATAAGTTTTAAGAAACCACCAAAGGGGTTTAAAAAAATAGTAAGTAATAAAACCTTTAAATCCAAGAGAGGTTTTGACGGTTTTTAGTTCTTCGGCTAGAAGAGTGGTATAGCGGTTGGCGCGAAGGAGGTAGAGAGAAAATGAAGTGTCGGCATAATGTTCCAAATCATTTTTGAGCCAGCCGACAGTTCCTTTGACGACGGCTTGTTCGTGAACATCCCGACAGGGCAAATGAGCCACGCCATTTTTATAAAATCTGATGGTTGGATCGGGGTATTGACCGCCTTTGGTAAGAAAGGTGCCCAAAAAATAATTTTTGCGTGGGATCCAAAAACCATTTTCGGGAACGGATGAGGGAGATTTTTGAAGATAAGATTTGATTTCGGCTTTTAGCTTGGGAGTGACAACTTCGTCGGCATCCAGCTGAAGAATCCAGTCACTTTTGGATTCGGATATGCCTATTTGCTTGTTGATGTGAAACATGGGTTTGTTGGTGGTGGAAATGATACGGGCTTGTTTAAATTTTTTTACCAAAGCCACAGTATCATCTTGAGACTGACCATCAACCACAATAATTTCGTCGGCAATATCTTTGATGGCTTCAAGACAGCGGACAATGTTTTTTGATTCGTTGTAGGTGGCTAAGGTGACTGAGAGAGTGGCGGTTTTTGACTTCATATTTTTTGATAAATTTTGAAAGCGGGTGATTGGTTTGAAAAATAGATAATTTTGTCCGGATTGACGGGAATATCCTCATCGGAGGCGACGACTAGCGATCCGGTGGGAATATCATCCCAATTAATTTTACCAAAATGATAATTATCGTAGCCCAAAACGGTCGAGAAACCAAAGTTATCAGGAGGTGTCAGTTGGATTTGGGATTGAATTTGTGAAGGCGGATAGTGAGAAAAAAATAGAAATAAAATATAAGGCTGATCGTATTTGTTGGTAACGTAAATATTTTGATAGTTGTGTTTTTGGGATTCCAAATACGGAACTAACTGGTCAAACTGATATTGCCAGGCGAAGGGATAACGTTTGGCATAGTGGAAAAAATAAGCATCAACATAATAAGCAAAGGAAAGCAGATAAATAAGGACAAAAAATATGGAAACAAGTTTTTTGAAATACAACTTGTGAATAAAAATTTTTAATGAATCAAAAAGACTATAAATACCAAGAGCGATAAGAATAGATAAAGGAATGGTCATAGACAGAGCTCTGAGGGCAGATGGAGCCTGGAAGGTGAGAGATGAGGCAATGGGAGAAATGAGCAGAAAAGAAATAATAAAAGCTCTGGATTTTGGGGAATAGATTTTAGATTTGAAGAGAAAGATCAGCCCTAAAAACAATAGCGGCACTTCGATTAGGTAAATTTGACCCATTTCCGGAACTTTTGATCGCGGGACCTCGTCACCGTTGATGGACAAAAAGTTTAGGTCAAAATGGGAAGTATATTTTTGAGCCCAAGAAACAAGGTAAAGAAGTCTTTGATTGTGAATAATTCTGTTGGTTAGTTTGGTTCCCTGATGTTGATTGAGAAGTTCATTTGATCGCCAAATCGGTCCTTGGTCGGCGGTTAAACCAACACCTCCAAATCGGGCGGCACCACCGTGACGCAGGAAGGAAAATAATACCGGCAGGGCCAAAATAACCCCAAAAATTACAGGAGCAATTAAAAGGGGTAATTTTTTGATTAAAAATTTAAAGTAAATAATAACCAAAGACAGCGCCATTAATGGAGCAATTAAACGAAGAGAATGGTAAAAATAAAGTGAAATAACATAAAAAAAGACGAATAAAAAGAAGTTGGATAAAAATTTTGATGACTTGATCGACTTAAAAAAGTAGTAAGTGCCGATAACCATTAGGCTGAGAGCGGTTTGACTTTCCCAGGCGCCGCGACTGAAGTGAATGTGCCAAGGAGAGATGGCAAGAACTAAAGAACTATAGAGCGATAAATTTTTGGACTTAGAAATTAACAAAATTAGTTTGTATAAAAAGAAAATAGTGAGAAGGGAAAGAATCAGGTTGGGTAGACGGACTGCCAGTGGGGTAAGACCAAAAATTTTGACAAAGGGAATGGCTAAGTAGACATAGCCACCGGGTTTGTAATCGCCAAAAGATTTGAAGTGAAGCGGCCAGGAGACACCGTGTTCATCTTTGCCGGTTTGAATGAGAGAATAAGCGTTATAGCCGAGAGCGGCTTCGTCGGGATTGAGAGCTGGAGTGTGGTCAAGACCGATAAACCGGACTAAAAAAGCAACAATTAAAATAAAATAAATTAAATATTTATGGATTTTCATAAGCATAAAAGGTAGAAATTTGACCAATAGGACTTAGGGGAATAAATTGGCTAAATTCCGGTTTTTTATCAATCCCCTGCCGGTAAATTTCTTCCTGAGAAAAAATAGATAAGGTGCCCGGATGTGAGTTGGTAAATTCAAAGCTGGGGGTAGAAAATTTTATATTATCAATAGATTCAACTTTGCCGGTATCAAGAGAAGATTCGGTTAGATTGGCAATTTGCTGATAGTCTGATGGTGAGTAACGTGAGTAAAAAAGATAAAAAATGTATGGTTGACCATAAAAGTCGCTAAATATAATTTGCTGATATTTAGACTGAGAATTATTGACATAAGAAACAGCCTGTTTGTAACCGTATAAAAAATCATAGGGCGACTTTTTAACCATATGATTAAGATAAAGATCGCTATAGTAGACAAAAGAAATAAGGTAAATAAAAATAATAAAGATGGGAATTAATTTTGATGGGTATCTTTTTAGAAAAGCAAAGATCCCGAGAGAGATGAAATAGATCAGAGGAATGGAAAGAGACATAGCTCTGACTGATTGGATTGAATCCCGAGTAAGGGCGGAAGGAATGGGGGCGACCAACAGCCAAAGAAGGAAAAATAAATTTATAGATTGGTTTTTGGAGCGGCTAAATCCAAAAACCAAACCGATAACAAGAAAAATTAAACTGGGGTATAAGAGAACACCGATATAGGGAGCGGAGTGGCGGGGGTTTTGCCAGTCACCTTCAAAGGCCAAAAATCGGGGAGAAAAGTGGTTGAAATATCGAGACAGAAAATTTCGGATAAAAAATGATGGCTGGCTGTGAAAAATTTGATAATCAAGATGATTGGTTTCATTAATAATGGTATTGGTTTCAATTTCGAAGCGGGGGTAGGAAAATAAACTGACAACTTGAAGACGGTTGGCATTGCTGCTAAAAAATAAACCATAAGCAACGGGCAGGGCAATTATACCCAAGGGGATAACAAAACTTAATAAAAATTTTTTGAATTGAATTTGTTTGAAATTTAGGATAAATAAAATAATGATTAAAAATAAGCTGATCATTTTGCCCGCTTGATAGGTAAAAAGTGAAAGTCCAAAAATAATGGCAGAAAAGAATAAATATTTTGACCGCTGACGGTTGATGTATTTGTAAAAGAAATATGAAGCTAAAATAAGCTCAAAAGTGAGAATATTAGTTTCCCAAGCACCGCGGCTGAAATGAATATTATAAGGATTAAAGGCACAAATGAGAGCGGCAATAGAGGCAATTTTTTTTGATTTAGGGGAAATTTGAGTGATTAAAAGAAAGAGAAAAACCGGAGAGAGAGCGCCAAAAATCATGGATGGGAGTCTGACTGAAAGTTCACCAAGACCAAGTAATTTAACGAAAGGGAGAGCAAGGTAGACGTAAAGTCCGGGTTTGTAGTCGCCAAAGGATTTGAAAATAAGAGGAAGAAATTTGCCATACTCATCTTTTAGAGTTTGAGAAATAGAATAGGCGTTGTAGCCGAGAGCGGCTTCGTCCCAAAGGAGCGGGGTTTTTTGCCAGAAAACAAATCTGACCAAAAAACTGATGAGAAAAATCAAAAATAAAAATAGCCGATTTGAAACTGATTTAGTCATAATTTATTTTTAGGATTTGAAACACCGGCGAGCCGTCAGGATAATAAATAGTTTTTAGTAATTGACTATTATGTTGATTGTAGTTCTCAGGAGAGGTAATTAAAAGTGTATTTTGGTTTTTAGTGAGAGTTGGAGTGATAGTTTTGTCTTTTATCTCCCAATCATTGATAAATTGGAATTTATCAAACTTGTCGACCCAATACCAATTGGCGTGATAGTCCCAAATCTTAGCAGAGTCATTTTGATAGACGGAAGGATTCCAAGGCCAGTAAAAGAGAAAAAATTCGTGAGGTTCACCATATTTTTTGGTGACCAAAATTTGGTCGTAGTCTGAATAAATTGATTTGACGTAATCAACCGCCTGTTGGTAGCCGTATTGCCAGGATGAGGCGTATGTTTGACGGTATTGAATGTATTTGGGCCAAAACTGGATTTGGCTTAGAACCAAAACAAAAGTCAGACAGAAATAAGAAAATTTGGGTCGGTAGAAATCAAGACGAGAAAAACCGATGGCGATAATTATGATAGTTGAGGGAATAAAAAGAATACTTCTGAGAACGTGGGGAGCGTCACGGGTGATGGCTGAAGGGATAGGAGAAACCAAAAACCAAAAGAGTAATAGTTGATATTCGGGATGGTTTTTAAAATTTTTGAGCAGATGGATAAGGCCGAGTATTAAAAAAGGAATTAACAGAGATGAAAGAAGATAAAATTGAGGAATATTGAATTGATAATGGGAACCGCCGTTAAAAAATAAGTAAAGAGGGTTAAAGTGTTTAAGATAATTTTTGCCGGCAGTAAAGGTAAAATAAGTGAGTTTATTGACAAGGAACCGGGGATAGGTTTGTCGAAGTTCGTTGATGCGATTGATAGAACCGCTGTCAAGAAGCGAAACCCACTGGTAACGTGCCTGACCTGACTGATTGAACATCTGCCAAATAGTTAATAGAGTGAGCAATAAAAATGGCAAAAAGCGGTAAAAATTCTTTTTGAGATGGTATTTATGTCTGGCTAAAAAATAAATTAAAGAGAGAATAAAAAATGGCAGCAAAACCCGGCTACTGTTGTAAGCAAATAAACTCAGACCGTAAACAAAAGCACTCAAGGGATATTTGCGACTAATTAAAAGATAAAAACTAAGACAAAAGAGAAGGGCAAATAAATTGGCCTCAAGGGCGATACGGGAAAGAAATATAGTGCCGGGAGATAAAAGGGTAATAAGGGCGGCAAAGAGAGGTAATTTTTGGTTTTGAGGTAAAATTTTTTTGACAATAAGATAAGCTAAAACCGGAATCAAAGAACCGGCAATAAGAGAAACTAATCTGACAGAAAAAGGATTGAGACCAAAAATAAAAACAGAGGGTATGGTTAGATAAATATAAAGTGGAAGCTTGTAGTCGCCGTAGGCTCTAAAAATCAGAGGTAAGGGACTCCCCCACTCGTCACGACCGGTTTTAAGAAGAGAATAGGCGTTGTAGCCGTGGGAAACTTCATCCCAATTAAGACTAGGAGGGAATTTGTTGATATAAATTGATCTTAAAATAAAGCCAAAAACAAAAATCAAGATTAATAATAGTTTGTCCCGTTTCATATTTTGGTGTGATAAATATAAATTGCCGGTTGCTGCCGAGAATGGTCGGGGTAATAGATTATATGATCCGGTTTGACGTCTCTAAACTCTTCGGGGCGGCCGACAATAATAGTATTAGGAATTTGGCTGTCGCTAGGGATGTTAATTTCTTTGAATATAAATTTGTCCAGTTTATATTCGCCGAGTTGATCCAAAAACATAAGATGACTAGTTTCATAATCAAGCCAATTGACTGATTCTGATTGGATAATTTTGGGATTAATTTGATTAAAAAAGGCAACATAAGCTTGAGGTTCAGATAATTTGCGCGAATAAATAATTTTGTCGGCGGGGTGATTTTGGAGATACTCATTGGCTTGTTGGTGACCATAGAGCATACCGTGAGCTAAAATTTGATTGGATTGATAAAAATATCTAGCTAAAAAAGTGCCGGTAGTTAAGATAAAAGTAAATGTAAAAATAAGGGATAAAATTGGTGAAAATTTTTTGGGGACTTGATTTAGAAATAAGACCAGACCGGCGGCAGAGAAAATTTGGATAAACGGCATCATCAGAGATACCCGATTGGCAGAATATTGTCCTTTGGCAATGGCTCCGATGGCCGGGGAGATGAGAAAAATAACCAGCAGGAGAAGCAGGGATTTGGACGGGTCGGATTTGGGTGGAAATTTAATCAAATAAATTAGGGCAAAAACAAAACCGATAGCCGGAATAAGGCCTAAGACTCCATAACCGGGAATCATGCCGTAGGTGGTTTCACCGGCACCGTTGGTAGCTAAAAATTGCGGAGAGAGATAAGAAAAATAATGATGGAAAAAAGTTTCATATAAATAAGTGACTTTGTTGTATAAAACCCGGGAAAGCTGGGGTTGAAGACCATTTTGACGGATTTCATATTGGCTGTTGGAGACATATTGCCATTTGTCAGTGGGATTAAAGATGGCGATGTCGCCGGTTCGATCTGACTTTATTTGACTGTTGAGATAAAAGTTGAACGAGAAAAAACTACCAAAGATAATGATCAAACTAATCAAATATTTTTTGTGCTTATAAAGGGAAAAATAAAAAAATAAAATTACAAGTAAAACCGGGGTAAATATTTTGGCAGAATGATAGGTAAATAAACTTAAACCAAACAAAACGGCAGAGATGGAAAATAAAAATAATTGCCGGTTTTTGAGTGAGGTGATAAACAAAAGCAGCGCTAGACTAACGACAAAAACGACCAAATTAGCTTCTAGAGCAATGCGAGACATAGGTAAACTCCAGGGTGAGACGGCCATAAAAAGACTGCTTAAAAGAGAAATTGATGGTTGATGAAATAAATTGTGAGCAATAAGATAGGTGATAAAAATGGTAACAACAGCTAAAATTGCGTTTGGTAATCTGACGGCAAAAGGAGTGAGACCAAAAATTTTGATACTGGGAATCATAAGTAAGGTTTGAAGTGGGGGTTTGTAGTCGCCAAAAGACCTGAGATTTAACCAGTTTTGACTCCCCCACTCATCTTGGCCGGTTTGGATAATAGAATAAGCGGTGTAGCCTTGAGCCAGCTCGTCGGGAGTATAAGAATTTGGGAGAGACCCCAATTTATAAAATCTTAAAAAGGTGGCCAAAACTAAAATTAAAACTAAAATAAGCTTATGTCTCATAATTTTTGGATGATTTGCGCCAAAATAGTATGGTTGGGGTTGTAAATGGTTTTGATGGTGGTAAAACCGGCAAGCGGTTGTTGGGAAAAATCCATGTCGCCGGGGACATCTTTTTCTTGAAACAAGACAAAAATATCATGGGACTTAGCTTTGGCTTTGACATCTTCAAGATGATCGATCGATGACCATTGATTAATGAAGGTGGTTTGAGAGTTAAGGTTAAACTGAGGGCCGTTGTCAACAACTTTGTCGGCAATAAAGTTTTGGGGTGAATATTTTTGATAAAAAAGATAAGGCAAAAGCGAATTATATTTGGCGTTGCTGATATAAAGATGGTTTGAAATTGAGGGGATATTTTTGAATATTTGATCGTAGCCGTAATTCCAATTTTCAAATGAATTTTTGGGATAATGAACAAAATATTCGTGGGCAAAAGAAATAATTTGGAGAGATAAACAAATAATCATAAAACTGTAAACAAGACGCGATTTGGCAACAGGAATTTTGATGATACCAAAAGCAATAAAATAAGCCAAAGGAACAACCATTAAAAACAATCTGGTGGCATGAGTGCCGCCACCCAAGGTTAGACTGGAGGGAATGGGAGAGATAATAAGCCAAAATAACATCAATTTATCAAGGGGTTTTTTGGGCGACATTTTAAAAAGACCAAAAAGCAAAAAAGGGAGAAAAATAATAAAAATTTGACCAAAATTGGGAATAGAATGACGAACATTAAGAAAATCTCCGGTTAAAAACAAGAAATCTAAGGAAAATGACTTAATATAATTTTTTGAAATTTCGGTTAGATACTTTCCGGGTTTATGGTGAAAAATAGCTTCAATATTGGGGTTGGTGGCAGAAAAATCGGTTCTTTTGACAACTATTTGATCGATAACTTTGGGGTTGTTGATAATGCTTAGAGATGAAAATCTGGCGGCCGCCTGACCATAAAAAATTTCTTTAACAAGAGGGAAGGTTAGCACTAAGGTTAAGATTAAGGCGGTAAAAATTAAAGACGGTTTGAGTCGATGAATAATGGTTTTTAGGTTGGTCAAGATCAAAAATATGACCAAAAGAGGGACAAATATATTAGCGGTGTTGTAGGTATAAAAACTAAGTCCAAAAAATAAAATTGAAAGATAAAGAAATTTATTTTTAGTATTGTTGATAAATAAATAAAAAAAGTAAGTGCCGGCAAGAATTAGACTAATTAAGAGAGTGACTTCAAAAGCAGCCCGGCTGTAATGAAAGTGCCAGGGCATAAGACTGAGAACGGCAGCGGAAGCTAAAGATAATGGTTTGGACTGAGACATAGACAAAACCAGTTTATAGATAAGATAAATACTCAGAACACCAAACAAAACCGGAGCAAGACGAACTCCAACTTGGTTGAGACCAAAAAGACTGACAAAAGGAACAACAGTATAAATTAGAAGCGGAGCTCTAGACTCAGCTAAGGATTGGAGATAAAAAGGCAGAAAATTACCCTTGTAGTCGCGGCCGGTTTGAGACAAAGAAAAAGCTTGATAGCCGACATCAATTTCATCACCAAAAAGACTGAGATTGTTGAGACGGTAGATCCTGATTAGAAAAGAAATAATAATAATAGCGATGATTCCCCAAGAAACTGGTTTAGAGGTCACTTTTTAGATATTTAACCAAGTAAACAAGACAAGTTACTAGTAGTATAAACGATAATAGCCGGCAAGTAAGGAAGTTGAAGCCAATAAGCAGGGTTTTGAGAGGAGAAACTAGGGGATAAAACCAAAGATTGTAGAGATTTAGGAAATGAATTAGAGATAAAGCCAAAAGGTGTTTGAGGTTAAATTTTGATTTTGGCAGAAAAATAATTGTAGTAAGAAGGGGAAAAACAGGGTAAAGATAACGTTCGTGCATATTGGTTAAAAATATAAAACTGCCAAAGGCAGACAACATTAGAGCATAAAAAAGATTAGTCAGGGTTAGTTTGGATTTGATAAATTTAAACCAAACTGGGAGAAGAAATAAAAGATATAACAATCTCCCCCACCATTGATAAGTTAGACCCCAAAATTTAGTAAATTCGGATAAGGATAAATTTATACCGAATAATCCTGCCCAAAAATTGAAAGCATTGCCGTTTAGCATACTCCCTTGCCGAACCAAAACCCGATTGGTATACATATACCATAACCATTCAAAAGGATTTTTGTCGCCAAAAGCAAAAGGGATGGCCAAGACAAAGATTAATACAGCAAAACTAATTACCGGAGCAATAAATTTTTTCCAATCTTTAAGTCTTTTTAGAAATAGGAGACCTAAAATAGGCAGATAGATAATAAGTGATAATTTAAACAAAAACCCTGACAAAAACAAAATGACACCGGAAAAATATTTTTTTTGGTAAATCAAATAAAGGCCGGCGAGAGCTAATAAATTAATCAGAGAATCGGTTTGTCCCCAAATGGCAGAGTTGTAAATTAAAACCGGATTAAAAAGAAAGATAGTCGCGGCAGTAATGGCTTTGGATGGGTGATATTGGTGGATAATTTTGTAGATTAGATAACCGATGCCAATATCGGAGAGAATAAATGGCAGTTTTACCAGCCAAACATGAAGATTTTGTTCTAGAACCGGGATAATAAAAGAAGGGAAAATGGGAATAGTGTTGTTGAGAAAAAGGATGATTTGGAACAGAAACTTGTTGATAACGGCAATGAAAGCAAACAGCAACATTGAACCCAAAGGTTGGTTGGGCCAGGAAACACCCCAAAAAATATTCTCATAAAATTTTTTTGACCCTAAAGACAAAAATCTAACTCCCCAATCAAGGTGGTTTAAAATATCGGGATGATAACCGGAAATAATGACCAAGATAATCCTAAAAAGTAAAGCAAAAATAAGAATATTTTTTATTTTTGAAAAAGTTTTTGCCATTTTTGTCCTGACCAGATTATAAAATTTATTAGGTAATGTTTAAAGTAGCCGTGAAATTTGATACTGCTGGGAATAAGACGGCGCCATTGGTTTTTGGCATCAGCCAGACTTTGACCGCTAAAGCCATGACGATGGATAATCCGGCACTTGGGATAGTAATAAACTTGCCGGTTTAACCGGTGAACGGCGCGGCAGAGATCCAAATCTTCGTAATAAAAAAAATATTTTTCGTTCCAGCCGCCGATTTGGTTAAAAATAGATTTAGAAATTAGCAGAGCGCCGCCGGAAATATATTCAACCGGACAGGGAGATTTGGTTTTGGGGGTATATTTAGAATAAGTTTTTTGACCCAGCCAAAATTCCTTGAAGGCATTAGCAATGGTTTGAGAAGGAAAGACTGAGGCTTGGGAGGTCATGTCAGGGTTTAAAAATTTGGGGCCGATACAGCCAATATTTTTGTTATTTTGGAGATAAGCAAACATTTGGATAAGACTTTGATCAATCAGCTCCATGTCGGAGTTTAAAAAAAGGAAATAATCACTTTTGGCAATTTTGGCAGCTTGATTGTTGGCTGTAGCAAAGCCTAAGTTTTGTTTGTTTTTGATCAGCCGGACGCTAGTGGGAGTTAGCAACTTAACGGTATTGTCGATGGAACCATTATCGATGATAATAATTTCGTAGGGAAAATTTTTGAGATGTTTTTGGATGGTTTTGACACACTTCAGAGTGACGCGGGCAGTGTTCCAAGTGGGGATGATGATACTAATTAAGGGTTTCATTTTTTGAATTCAATAAGGCTAAATATTTTTTGGCAATTAGGAAAAAAATAAATAAACTTGATAAGGATAAGAGACGAATAAAAATAAAGTCATTATTCTTAAAAAAATGAGAAATGAACTCTATGTCTCGATGATAGTAAGCATAAATTAAATTTAAAAACCAAATCAGTTGCTGTATTAACATTAACTTACCAAATTTTTGCCAATAAAGCGCCATAATTATTAAAGATGATAAAAAAGTGGGAAAGAAATATCTCTCAAGCATTCCGGTCATCAGCAAGAAGGCACCCTGGGAAATAAAAAAAATAGTAAATAAACTATGGTTAAAGTTTATTTTTTTTGACCTAAAAAATTTAGAGATAAAAAATATATTTAATAAAACAAAAAATGACCAACTTATGTAAGTTAATTTGAAATGCGGCGTTATGGCAGAATAGGTTTTGTCGATAGTAAATACTAATGAATATAAGTTAAAAGCTGAAACTGAGGCTAGTTCAACACCTTTAGAAGAATTGCTGATGCGAGAATCAAAAATTGATCTTATGTATTGAAGATGGTTGTGGTTTTTGGGAATAAAAGGCAAAAATGATAAATAAAATATGGCTAGAGATAAAACTAAAGGTATAACAATATTTTTAATTTTATTTAAAGTATTCCCCTTTTTAGTATTTAAATATAAATATAAAATTCCAAAAAAAGGCAAGATAACCACTATAGTGGGTTTGAATAATATACCCAAAATGAACACCACGGGACTGAAAATTTTTTGTTTTGTAAATAAAATTAAGAAAGCTATATATATGAAAATAGTAGCCAAAAGGTCATTTTGCCCCCAGACTGAGTTGGTAAAAAACAAAATGGGGTGGAATAAAATTAAACAAAAAATTATTAAACCGATGTTTGGGGATTTTTTTGACGAGTAATAGAAATAAAAAATAAAAGCGATAATAACAGTGGCTAAAAATTCCCAAATTTTTAGGGTTAGTATTTGACCGTATTGCTGAAATCCCAACAAAATAAAAGCTGGAGGAATTTTTATGAGGTTATGCATGGCAGAGAAGATGTTTCTGTTTTCATAAATTGATCTGGAGGCCGAATAAGCCATCATCATTAATGATGGCTGAGTGGGTGGAGTATAAGTCCAGTTGTTAAAAAAATAAGAACCGGTTAGACCCTGGTGGTATAAAACTTTTGACCACTCCTGGTGGACTAAAATGTCGCCTTTAGGGGTAGATAAATTTGATATGTAAATGCGACTAATAAAAGAAAGACTGAAAAATATTAGAATCAAAATATTTTTTTTCATAACGGAAAGGATAAATTTGGAGAAAAATTTCCCCAATTGGAGATCATATATAAGAGAGACTGTTGGTTCCATTTATTGACTTGATAAAAAATCATTAATACAAAGGTTAACCAAATGTAATAATAAAATTTTGTAACTTTTTTCTTTCTAATAAAGAAAATTAAGGTAAAAAATAGTAAAAGGATACGATAAATAAGAAAACTTTTTTGTGAATCATGAAAACTGCTGTAGCCCCAAAAAAAGGAAGAAGAAAAAACAAGTAAAAAGAAGAGGGTAAAGTTACCTAAATTTGGAAGTATTACGAGATTATAAATTAAGACAGATGAAGCAATAATAATAAAAGGTAAAAAGGGTAAGTAATACCAAGGATAGTTTAGACCACCTAGAAAAAGAAATATAAAAAGATAAATAATAAAAGGGGTAAGTAAAACAATATACTTTTTATAATTTTTTATAGACAAAATAAAGATAGATATTATCCCAAATAACCAATACCCACTTTTTGGAAAACCAGAAAAATTAGGTTGAATTATTTGATGAAAGAAAGAAAGAGATCCAAACCATTCCCGATGAGCCTGGCTAAAAAGAAGTTTAAAGAATAAATCCGGTGAAAGATAATACATATAAATGTAATAACTGATTGAAATTAAAACAAAAGGAATAATATAAGAAAGGAAAGTTTTTTTGTTTATTTTTTCTTTAACTAAAAATATTAATCCTGTTAAGAAAATAAAAATTCCTGACTCTTTGGTGATAAATGACAGACCAGCAAATAGTCCAGCTAATAACAAAAAAATATATTTTGATTTATATTTATTGAATAAAATAATTAATGAGAAAGTGATTAAACTAAGAGGAATAAGAATATTCTCAAACAAGGCAAACCGAGACATTAGAACAAATTCTGGAACATTCGAGTAAAGGAAAAAGGATAGAAATGAAATAAAATAATTTTTGAATAATAAAAATGAAAACAAAAATATAGAAAAGCCGGTAATAACTGAAATGATTAAAGAAACTTTCCTATAATCAGAGGGTTTAATATCATCAAACTTTTCAATATTTTTAATGGGAAGTGAATATAACCAACTTCCGAAGATTGGATGGTCAAAGAATGGTTGAACTATTCTTATGGTCTCTTTACCTTTGCCAATATCAACGTCTATAACGGTGGTAACTGGATAATTAAATAATTGTTTGTTTTTAAGATTTGGTTTTTGACCTTGGGTATTTATACTAATTCCATCGAAAGAAAGATTTGAATTGTCTTTTTTGTCATCAAGTTCTTTATAAATCTCCATGGTTGACCAACCTGTAGGAACTCCGGTTTTTCTAAAACTATAGCCAACGAACGGATAGTCGTGTTCATCAAAAATAAAAGTATTAGGAATGGCTTCATACCCTATCCACTTATTAAAAAAAAACTTATAGCTTAATAGGCTTAAAATCGTAAACATTAATAAACCAATTATTATATTTTTTTTGTTCATGAAATGTTTTGCCACCAAAAATCAATATTTATTTTATTTAAATAGATTAAATTTAGATAGATTGAAAATCCAAACAAAATTAAGGAAATTGCTGTTTTTAGATTTTTATTTATTTTTATTTTATTTATTAAAAAATAAATAATTCCAATAAACAAAATGAAGCTGACTCCAAATCGCCAGTATTTTGAGTATGGTTGGAATTCAAAAATTCCCACAATTCGGCTTATGTTAACTCCTAAGACTATTATCAAGTTAATAATCAATAAGTAGAATTGCCTACATTTTTTCAGAGAAGTAATGAAAAAATGAGAAAAAACTATGATAAGGATTGGCCAAAATGGAAAAGCATACCAACCATAAGGCTGGCTGCCAAAAAATACATAAATTATTAAATAAGAGATTAGAGCTACAAATGGAACTATGATTTTATATTTTATTTTCTTTTTAAGAAAATAAGTAAAAGATACTATCCAAGAAACAACGATCCAAACTTCGGGTAAAAATTTGTGTTGGGTTAGGCGTTGTTGACGGATTAAATCAAAAATGGCACTAGGACCAATCCCATAGAAACGGTGACTATTTGATAAAAAAATATTGAAAAAATGTTTAAGACCATAAACAGATCCATATATTAAAAACAGGGAAGTAACTGGTAGGGCAATTAAAAGGTAAAAGAAAAAATCTTTAAAAAACTGTTTAGTAAAGTTGTGATAGTAATTTAGGAGAGATAAAAATACAAACAAATAACAAACAAAACCTGTTAACTTAAATAAAGTAGCTACTCCAGAAGCTAAAGCCGCAAGGATCAACCAATGATCTTTTTTGCTTTTTATGTATTGACTGATAAAAATCATTGTTAATAAAAACATAGGGATGATGGCATTTTCAGATTGAACCATTCTCCCACTTAGAACTATCAGTGGTGTAGTCCCATAAATTAAACCGCTGACGATAGCAGATAAAAATCCAAAATTTAACCAACAATAAATCATTATTAAAGCTACGCTTATGGTAGATATTAAAATAATAGGTCTACGGATAAATAAGGCAATCGTATCTTCAAAAACACGAGCCCCCTGAGTATAGGCGTAACCGCCAGTTATGAGACCCAAAAGCGGTGGATGATCCATCCAAGGATAATTTAGTGTTAAAGGATCACTTGATAGATATTGGGTGAACCTGTCAACGTTTACATATTCTTTAGTCTCATTTTGATAGTTTGGTAATCCTGAGATGCCTATTGGCATGCCGGTTTCTATAAGAGATAACCCTACCCAAGAATTTGAATATTCGTCGGTTGACTGGCCGGGGATAGGAATTTGAGCATAATCACGTTTCCTTAAAAATAAAGATAATATCGCAATGCAGATGAGTATTATCACTTTAATACTATTTTTCAACATATCCACGAAGGTTTTTATCTTGATAACAATTAATAGTAGAAGTTGGTAAAATTTTTTCAAAAATATCTTTATTGCTAATTTCTTTGTCATTATAAAAACAAACCCATTTTTGTTGAGAAATTAAATCTTTATCAAAATTTATTATTCTGGAATATTCTGAAAAAATACCATCGATCGTTGGGTTAGGAATAGCTATTAAAGCTAAGGTACTTCGAGATGATCGACTATCAGTGCACCAAAAATTAATTTTTACATACTGATCCCCTACTTGAGGGTCGCCCAGTATTTTATATTTACATAAATCGTCAGTTTTATCTCTGAATTTAGAAACAGTATCGGTTAGATATGATAATTTTTCAGGAGAAAAATTTTTATTTTTATGTGTTCTTAAACCAAAAAAAATTAAAAAACCAATTAAAGTAAATATGGATAGATATACTAATAAAAATTTTTGGCGATTCATAAATTTATTTAAATATATCCAGCAACTCCAAATCGGTGAGCTTAGGAAAGACGATGGGAGCGGGGTGTTTTTGAACTTGTTTTTTGGCGGCACGGATAATTTTGACGTAATTTGGGCCGGTCAAAACCCGACCGACTAAAGCTAGTTTATTTTGGAACAATAATTTGGGGTCGGTGATATTGCGCCAGGTGCTAAGCAACCGATTTCTTTCTTTAACATAATTGAGTAAATTTGGAGAAAATTTGGACATAGTTGATTCGTGATGGTGCTCTACCTGACTTTTTGGCTCCCAGAGAAGGGTGTAACCCGATTTCCAGGCCCGATAACCTAAATCTAAATCTTCGGAATAAAAAGGATGATAAATAGGATCAAAGCCGCCTAATTTTTGGAAAAGATTTTTTTTGACAATAGAACTGCCGCCGGAAACCCAGCCGGAAATATGAGTTTTGTTCAAACCGGTGGTGCCGGGCTGATGTTGAAGATAGCCCCCCTGCCAAAAAAATCGAGCCCAATTTTTGTTGTTGGTTTCACAAAAACCGACTCCAAAAACTTTGGGGTCGGAAAAATGTTTGAGTGAGTGAGAGATATAGTTTTTTTGAGGAATAATATCGTTGTTTAATAAGACAACTAAATCACCTTTGGCCTGAGAAACGGCATAATTGGAGTTAGCACCAAAACCAAGATTGTTTTGGTGAGAAATAATTTTAAGTTGGCGATATTTTTTTTGGAGAGATTTGACAAACTTTAGGCTGTCATCTTCGGAAGCGTCGTCGGCAAAAATAACTTCAAAAGCTTCGGGGCTATTTTTGATAACAATTTCCAAATTTTTTTTGAGTAAACTAAGACCGTTCCAGTTGGTGACAATAACAGATATTTTCATATTATTTGCCGATAATACCCATTAGTTTTTTCTCGAAATTAGATTTGGAAAATTGTTGGCAGTTGATGAGCGATTGCTGGGACATTAGTTTGAGAATTTCGGGGTCATCAATTAACTTTTGGGTTTTAGCAACCAATTCGTCAACAGTTTTCCATAAAAATCCACTGACGCCGTTGTCAACAATTTCGGGGATACCACCCTGTTCAACCACCACCGGCACGAGACCTGAGGCCATACCTTCGACAACGGTGATACCAAAATGCTCAGTATTTTCGGGGTGAACGGTTTCATCTACTTCAAAACCGGCAGCATGCCAATAGATTTTGGCAACGGAATACAATTCTTGGAGAACATTAAAAGGCGGGTTAACCATAAATTCAACCGATAAATTGGCAGCCTTTTTTTGGAGATATTGGAGAAAAGAATTTTTTTCGGGATCGGTAAGACTACCACCGGCTAGGACTAATTTCCAGTTGCCGATGGGAGATTTTTGGCTTAGCTGTCTGAAAGCATCAACCAGGACATCCTGTTTTTTGGCATTAAGAATGTTGTCAAATCGACCGACGGAAAGAATAATATTTTCTTTGCTTTTGCTGGCGTAAAATTTATCGACATCGACCGGCGGATAAACAACTAAAACTTTATTTTTTACGTCTTGATCTTGGTATTTGGCGGTAAATTGGGAATTGCAAATAATGTTGGTAAATAGTTTTGATTTGAGACGACGGAAGATTCTTGAGGGGAGGTCATAATGATTGACAAAAGGCACTTGAACATGAAGATAATTTTTTTTGCCAAAAAGGAGGGGAATACTGCCGTCGCTAAGATAAAAAAGAACATCATATTTACGGTTGTTTTTTATTTTTTTGGAAATACTACTGAGTTTGACCTTGAGACGAAAAGGGTCAGCTACCCGATTGGTAAACTTAGACAAATCATCGTGTGTTTCCAAAAGGTTGAGATTTTGAGGTTTGATACCAAAAATATCGGGAACCATTTTTAGCTCTTTGAGATCAAGAGAGAAACGTTTTTCAGCTTTTTCTATCAGAGTTTTGTCACCAGACCAAAAAATGTCAACAGAATAGCCGTTTTTGATGAGAATTTCGGCTACTGTCAGACAATATCTTTCACCGCCACCTAAAGTATCTAAATAAGGGTCATAAATCGCTGCTTTTTTGGTAGCCATCAACTTAATGATACCTTAAATTTTCTGATTTTGCTTTTGTTGAAGCTCCCAGAGACGGGCGTAAATAAGAAAAGTATTAAAAACTTCAAAAATAACGGAAATCCAACCAACCTGGCCATCGCGCCACATTTGCTGTTTGATGAGACGCTCCCAAGCTTTGGTTAGCATCATTCTGATAAACCGCCACCAAACTACCGGCGGATGATCGGCTTTGAAAAGGGCTTTGGCTTCGGTGTCGGTCCAGGCTAAGGTCTTGTTAACCATGGAAGTGAGATCACGGTGGGTATAATGAAGTAAATCATTATTGATATAACCTAATTCTCCGGTAATAATAGGTTGTTCGTGCAAAACTCCTTTGTAACCGGTAAAGAATTCCCGGTTGAAAAGACGTTTGACATAATCAGGATAGGAATCACCATAAAAAACTCTTTGGCCTAAAAAATGGTTGGCTCGGGAGATGGCGAAGTGAGTAAATTTGGGAGGTGAAGAAGAAACGATTTGAGTAATTTTTTTTATTAGATTGGCGGGAACTCTTTCGTCGGCATCAACATAAAATATCCAGGGTTGAGTGCTGGACTTAAAACCGAGATTGCGCCACTTGCTAAAATTTTTGTTGTATTCATCTTCGGTCCTGACAATTTTGACTTGGGGAAAATGCTTTTTGACCAAAGGAACAGTCTGATCGGAAGAATTGGCAGCAACTAAAACTATCTCCTGAACCCAATTGCAGGTTTTGAGACAGTCAAGAATCATGGTTTGTTCGTTGCCAGCCAAAATGATAATAGAGATAGGTGGTTTGGTTATTGCCATGATCCTTTGGAAAATTTTTTGAGGTAAAAATCGGTGATGCCGATTTTTTGCCATTTGGCTACTTTGGGGTCAAGTAATTTGGCAATTGATTCTTTGATGAGAGCAATTTTAGTCCTAAAAGAAGCATAACGAAAACCAAAAAGAAGCCGGTTGCGGCTAAGAAAATAATTATGCAAATCACCGCCGCTACCGGAAGATCCGGCATTAACATGCCATATTTTTGATGAGGGGATATACGCCAGATTGAATCCGGCTAATCTAGCCCGGCGACAAAAATCGGCGTCTTCAAGATACATAAAGTATTTTTGGTCTAAAAGACCAATTTGATGAAAAACTGACGATTTGACCAAAAGACAACAGCCGGTTAAAAAATCAACCTTGTTGTTAATATCATCAAATTGGCCAGAGTCAACTTCATCAACACCAATATGGCTGCCATAAATATTGCGCCAATCGATTTGACCGCCTGCCGACCAAATGACCCGACCGCGATCTTTTTTGGTATATCTTTGGCGATGAAACTCAAATCCGGGGGCAAAATAAATTTTGGGGCCCAAGATATCATAATCTTTGGTGTGACGTAAAAGATTGATAAGGAAGTCTGGGTCAACTAGAACGTCGTTGTTGATAATCAAAACATAATCAAAGTTGTTTTTGAGAGCATAATCGATACCAAAATTATTGCCGCCGGCAAAACCCAGATTGGAATTGGTAGTAATAATTTTGACTTTGGGATGAGAGTGATAGCGGTCGCGAAAAATAGTCAGAGAATTGTCGGAAGAACCGTTATCGATCAAAATAATTTGATAATCTATCTGACGGAAGTTAATTTTGAGGATAGATTCGACTGAATTGACGGTCAGATCCGGCTGATTCCAGTTGAGAACTAAAATGGCAGTTTTATACATAAACTAGAAATTTTTGGTTAAACGGTTTAGACGGTGGCGTAGTTTTATGAGTCCAGTTTTAAAAATACCCGGCTTATATTCATTTTTGAAAAATCGGGTAAACCAATGGTCATATTCAAAGACTGACTCTTGGCTGGCAGAAATAAAGGATTCTTTGGGCAGGGGTTTGTCTTGAGAACCCTGAATTTCCCAAAGTTTCATATAAATAAGACAGATGGCAAAAGCCTGAAGGAGACAAAAAACAAGACCGTGAAGACCATCTTTGAAACCTTCGCCAAAAAAGAAACGGCTGTTGAATTCCTGAACCGGTTTGAGCAGAAAATCACTAATTTTGACTTTATAATCTTTGGCATTTAGTTCTTCGGCCTGAATGCTGCTATAACGCATGGCTCTGAGAACAAACTGATTTAGGTTTTGATAATTATTGTGTTTGATGGCAAGTTTTTCGGAGTCAAGCAAGGTGAGACCGTTGCCTTTGGTAACCGGCTGACTATGAATTTCTTTTTGCCAGGTGACAGCACCTTTTTTAAAGAAACGGATGAGGTAATCTGGCCAGGAATTGGCGTGGCGAATCCATTTGCCAAAAATTATGTTGGCTCGGGGAATTTTGACAAAATCAACATCGGCACGGAGAGTAATTTTTTTTAGTTCCCGTTTGAGAGTTTTGGAAAGATACTCGTCGGGATCGAGAAGCAGAATCCATTTTCCTGAGGCTTTTGAGAGAGCAAAATTTCTGGCAGGTTCAACATACTTCATCGGCCGGTAACTAAAAACCTTGGCATTGTAACTTTTGGCGATAGCGACACTGTCATCGGTTGAATGCATATCGACAACAATAATTTCATCGACAAAATCTTTGATGGATTTAAGGCATTTGGATAGATGTTGGGCTTCGTTGCGGACGTTGATAACGGCAGAAACGTTAATTTTTGGCTTCATAAGTTATGATAGTCTATCATTTTCTGACCTGATAAAGACGAATTTGTCCTTGGTCGTAAATTTGATCAATCTGAAGATCTTCTATAGTTAGGGGTAATTTTTGCTGATTGGTTAAATAAATATAATCAATCTTATGATTGAGTAAAAATCCCCGGGCATAAAATTCGTCGGTGGTGGTAAAAAATTTGTCAACTTCATGACGGCGGGTCTGCCAGTCGAAACCAGTAATATCAAGGTTCATTTCGTCTTCTAAAAACGACTGGTGGCCGCTAAAAGCGGAAACATAAGCCGTAGTTTCGTAAGCATAAAGGGGAATGGGGGTGGACATATCAGTTTTGAGATGGGGGTCGTAGGGATAGGTTAAAACAATACCCTGGGGTTGTTTTTTGAGAAAATTTAAAGCCTGAATTTCGGAAGATGGCAGGGAAGCGGGGGGAGGGAAACCCAAGTAATCTTTGATGGTGGCAAAACTGGTAAGACAGGCAATAAATAAAATGATCAAAGAAGTTAGGCGATATTTTTGCCATAAATGGGAGAGAAAAATGGCAAAGTAAAAATTAGCAAAAAACAAGCCGTAATAAAAAAATTGAATTGTATTCCAAGCAGTCCCCTTTTGGACAAAAAATAGAGGAATAGCAAAAGCCAATAAACAAATTGATAGGGTTAGAAATTTGAACGATGATTGAGTTTTTGAGTGCTGATGGTTGAGAGAAAAGATGCCCAAAAATCTTAGTCCAAGGTTGCCGATAAGGAAAATAAAAATTAAACCCAGCTCAATAACGGCAGAAATTAATTTATTGGTTTGGTTGTAGCGGTAGGAAGCAAGCCGGGGCCAATAAAATTTATCAAAAGATTCGATCATGGAGTGAGTAAACCAAAAAGGCTTGAATTCAATCAGAGAACTGCTGTTTAGCACGCCCAACAAAGCCAAAATAATCAGAGAAACAAAAGCCATAGTTAAACAAATAACGGCATTAAACTTAAATTTTGGTTTGTCAAAAAACAAATTATAAAGACAAAGTAAACTAAAACCGAGACCGACGAGAATGCCAGCATAAACTTTGATACCGCTAAGAAACCCAAAAATCAGGCCGATAATGACGGCATATTTAGGGGACTTGGTTTGATATTTTTGCCACAAAATCAGACCAGTTAGGGTGAGAATTAAAGATAGAGCAAAAGGTGGATTTAGCAAGGTTGAGGCTGACTGCATTGACCAAAAAAGGGATTCGCCGCCAAAATGGCGATTGACCAACAAAGTATATATCCAACCAAAGGAGCCGGCAAAATAGTTTAAAATGACAAAAAATAAACTAACTCTATTATTTTTGGTGATGAGATAAGCCAGTTTGTAGGACAAAAAACCGATAAGAAGAGCAAAAATAAAGGGCAGAATTTGAAAATATAAAATTGATGGGTTTAAAAAAGTAAATTTGGAGATAAGAGCCACCAATAAATCAAAACCCCAATGATATTGAGAGAGAGTGGTGCCGGAAAAAACCGGGTTTGGGGGAGGAATTTGCTGTTTGAGCTGATTGATTAGACTGAGATGCCAAATACCATCATGACCGTTTGGGCCCCAAAAACCCAGGCCAAAATCATATTTAAGACCGCTTCTAACCATGGTCAGGCTAAGAATAAGACTGGAGATCAAGATGGTGGCAATTACTGATTTTTTTGTCTTAAACATAATAATTGTTGATAAAACCACCTAATTTCATTTTTGGAAAAGAGAAGATGAAAAAGAAGATAAACTGAAACGGAAATGACTACCTTACCAATAAGGCTGACCCAACCGTAAAAACCAAAATTCTGGAAAATAAGGCTAAAAATAAGCATTAAAATAGTGGCTAAAAGTGGTTTGGAAATAGCTGACAAAACCCGGACACCAAATATTTTTTGGGCAAAATACCAGACAATAAAAGAGCTGGAACCAACCAAAAGAGTGGCATAAGCAGTGCCAAGATAACCGAATTTGATGCTTAACCAAGGAAATAAAATCCAAGTTAAAACCGTCCACATAATCATAAATTTGGTAGTTAGGGTGATTTTGCCAATGGCATTGAAAGCGTTGGTAATGGGAGTAGTGATAGCAGCAATAGCAACATTAGCGGCATAAAAATAAAGCGGAAAAATAGCCGGCGCCCACTTGGTATATTTGGGAATAATATTGATGATGTCGGGAGAAATAAGCGTAATGCCGGCAACCATAGGAAAAACAAACAAAGCAATAAAATATAAACTTCTTTCGAGAGATTTTTTGAGAATATCTTTGTGATCTTGGAGACGGGCAAAGGTAGGAAAGGTGACTTTCATGATAGCGTCCATAAAACTTAGAGGAATTCGCGGACCTTTTTGAGCCCAAGAGAGGATACCAAAAGCTTCACGACCGATGATGCCGGCAACAAAGAGGCTAGATAGTCTGTCTTTGGCCATGGCAATAAAAGAATTTAATTGAAAAGGAATGCCATATTTAAAAAGTTCCTTGATAGATGCCCAATCGAGAGCAAAACCAATCGGCCAGCGGCTATAACGGTAAATCAAAACTAAACCTAAAAGACTGCGGACAAAAGTGGCGATGGCATAGGAATAGGCCCCAAATCCAAAATAAGCAAAGACAACAGCAACTAAATAAAAAGATACATTTTCGACGATATCAATGGTAGAAATTAGTTTAAAATTAAGCTTTCTTTCCAACAGGACTGAAGGAATGGTTTTGAGAGAAGCCATAGCGAAAGAAAAACAAAGAGAGGTAAAAATCCAAAACTCTTTGGGACCATAACCTTTGGTTAAACTGATTTTGGAGTAAACAAAGAAAATAACAATTAGGGCAATAAAAACTAAAATTTGCTGGATAGTAAAGGTGGATTGGAGTTCCTTTTTTTTGACTTCAGACTTTTTTTGAATCAGAGCGGCAGCCAAACCGACATCAGAAAAGTAACCTAAAATACCAACTGATTCGGCAACTATAGCAAACAAGCCGACTTCGGCGGTGCCAAGCAGGATAGTCAAAAGAAAAAAGCCAACAGTAGAGATTGATTGAATGCCAATATTGCGGAGAGACAAAAATAAGACGTTTTTGGTGGTTTTTTGTTTTATTTCTTGGAGATTGATTTTCGCCATAAGGGGTGAGAAAGAAATAAACCAAAAAATAACCAGGTTACCAGAGAAATGTAGTTTGAGACAGTCCGGACCGGAGTGTTGGTAAATTTGACGAATATTTGATGATAGCCAGCGTCAAGGTTGATAACCAGACGGCCAAGTTCGGGTTCGATATCGGTGGCAATTGGTTTGCCGTTGTCTAAGACGACAAATTTGGGGAAGGCTAACTGGGACAAAATCACCCGAGAAGATTGATTTAGATTGAGATTAAACAACATCCAATCGCTGCCTTTTTTGCCGCCGGTGATGGTATAAAAGACATCTTTGGGGGTGATGTCGTCAATAAACTCCTTGGCGGGGCCGAGGGCGGCAATGCGGGCGGTAGTGGGCAGATAATCGTAGATGCCGGAAGTAACCTGATTTACCCAAGCCTTGCCGGAAAATTTTTGTTCATCAGTAATAGGACCGTGTTGAATCGGAGTGAAATAACCAAGATTGAGCAAAAGAACTGCCAGAGATAAAGCTAATGAGATAACGATGATTTTTTTGGGGAAATATTTGTTGATTAGCAGAGTCAGACCGCCAATAGATAAAGACAAAAGAAAAGATGAATGGTTAAGAAAGCGCCAAGGGAATTGGATTTTTTGGATAATAGGAAAGAGAAGCCAAATAAAAGTAGACTTGTTGTGGGTCAAAAATATGGTAAAAAACGCCATAAAAACCAAAAGAAGGATAAGCCAAAAACGAGAATCAAGTTTGGATATTTTGGAGCGGGACTTGTAAATAAAAATAAGAGAAAAAATTACCAAAATTAAGGGAATAATCCAATGGAGATATCCGACCATAAATGACATGTCGTCGTTGGGACCCCAAACCGAGGCTCCATCGCCCCAAAAATTGCTGATAAAAAGCTGATACAAACCGGCAAAATGGACAGAAAAATGATAATAACCTTCAAACATGGTATTAATTTGGACATATTTGGTTTCCAGTAAAACTGGAATAGTATAAAAGGCGGTAAGACCAGCAGCAAATAAGCCGGATAAAATTAATTTAATAATGAGAGAGAACTGATTTTTAATGAAAGGGAAGAAGGGTTTTTTGTATCGGCTAAATATCCAAAAGATTACCCAAAAAAACAATATCGGAGTAAAGGTAAGAGCCATGGGATTGTGGGATAAAAGAATGCCGGCAAAAGAAGCTCCCAGGCCAAAAATAAACTTATTTTTTTGTTCCAAAACAAGTTTGCGGGCGTAGTAAAAAGTTAAGGGAAAAAATACTGCCGCCCAGGCTTCGTTCATAGCACCACGGACAAAAATGTTGAGAGCATGATAAGGAGCATAGGTATAAAAAATCGAAGCAATAAAGCCGCCGGCAGGGCCAAAAATTGAAGCTGATAATAGATACATAAAGGCGGCGGCTAAAATTATCTGGGTAACGGCGGTAGCTTTGACAGAATTGACGAAAGAAAAACCAAAGGTGCGATAAACCTGACCAACCAAATAAGGCATAGGGGGGTAAAAATTGAAAAGAGGATAGCCATAGCCATAGCCCAAATCAGGAGTCCAACGGCAGGGAATTTGGCCGTCTTGGAAACATTTTTCCATTTCTAACTGACGGATCATCTGCATGTCATCGTGCATATTGTAGTAGCCGGGCTTGAGAAGAAAGAAAAAAGCAGGAATGGTGAACAAGAAAGTAAGAATCGGCCAAAAATATTTATGCTTGATAAGTTTAGACATAGTTTATTGTAGCAGTTGAGCTATTTGAGACGGTATAGCAATAATTTATCGCCGTCAGGTTTGGCAAAACTTTGAACTAAAGCCAGTTTATCTTGGTCTAAACTGGACAAAGTTAAGCGGGACTGATTGATTAATAAGTAAACTTCGTCGCCGAATTGACGGGCGGTGGTCAGACTTGAGGGAATTTGAGTAAAGCCCAAACCTTGACCAATGACGGTTAGTTGGGGAACACCATCGGTGTAGATTTGTAAACCGTCGGGCAGGGTGCCAAAAGAACCTTCGGTGCCGACGATAACATTAGCTTCTTTGGCCCTATTTTTGAGTAGATCTGCGGCTGGTTTAATCCCCCAGCCCGAAGTCCAGTCAGAAAGATAACCAACCTCAGTAGAAGGAAGTTTAACCTCAAAAGGAGTAAGAGAAATATTTTTGAGCCAAATAATATTGGGAATAAGCAGAAGCAAGATAAAGATAATTTTGGGAAAATTGCGACTAAACCAAACTGAAAGCCCAAGGGTGATAAGAACCACTAACGGCGGCAGAATAAAGAGAATATATCTGGCGGTAAAAACCCGAGCCATGGCAGAATTGGCCAAAAGCGGCAAAAACGCCCAAGCAAGGATAGCTAACAGCTGAGTATTTTTTTGGTAGAAAAAATAAAGACCCAGACCAATAAGACAGAAAAACAAAATTGGCCAGGAAATGTATTGACCAAAGATAGTTATAGCGCTGCCAAAATGCGACCGGAAAGGATCAAAAGGGTGTTTGATAATCTCTGATAAGGGCCAAATATAGTCCCGATTTCGCAGAGCGATCATATGAAATTGAGGACCAAGCCGAAGAATATTGTAAATTAAAAAAGCCAGTATGGCAGAAATTAGGGGTAAATAAGTTGATTTAAGATTGTCCAGATTTAGGATAAAAAAAGTGCCAAAAGAAAGGGCAACAAAGTAAATCGCCGGAGATTTGGTCAGCCAGGATAAACCTAAAACCATACCTAAGATAAGGGAAAGATCAAGACGTCTAAATTTGGCGAGAAGCAAAGAAAAAAATAAAGACCAAACTCCAAAAGCAGACAGGAGATTGTCGGGAACTGCCAGCCGATCGAAGAAAAAAGAAAAAGGTAGAAAGATATAAATTATGGCTGATAATAAGCCTAAATAAAAATTATTTTTGAGAGAATTTTTGATAAAATTGGCCGGATTGAATGATTGTTCAAAAAAAGAGGGATAAATGGAGGCAACAAGAAAAATACCAATAAGGGTAAAAAAACCGGCAACAACTGAAACCAAACGACCGGCAATCAGAGGATCGGCGACCAACCGCAGGCTCAGCGAGGTCAGCCACATAAACAAAGGCTGTTTGCCGTCGGTTTGAGGAACAAAGCGGAGAGTTTCTTCGTTTTTGATGATTTGAGACCAGCGGATATAGATAGCCTCGTCGCCAAAAACAGGGATAGCATCAAGATGTTGTAGTCGGGTGAAAAAATAAACCCCGGCAACAGCCAAAAAGAGAATGACCTTAAACCAAAAACTATTTTTTTTGATCATATAAGCCAAGCAGATCGTTGCGTTTGACCCGAATAATTTCCTGGAGCATTTGTTTGGATTCTTTTTTGAATCTGGTGGCGTCATCGCCTTTGGTGGTGCTGGCGTCTTCGTCTTGCCACTGAACTAAAACTTCTTTGATTTTGTAACCCCATTTTTGGGCCATAAACAACATTTCGACATCAAAAGCAGACACTCGCCAACCGGAATTGTTGGATTTTTCTTTGAAGAATTGAAGTTCGGGAAAGATTTTTTTGGCAAGGTCAGTTTTGAGAGCCTTAAAACCACATTGAGTATCAATAATATCCCGAAGCAAAAATAAACGCCGGCCAAACAAAAAACCTTTAGCCATAAGTTTGCGAACAAAAGAAGCACCCTGACGGACAGCGCCGCGGGAACCAATAACTACATTATAACCCTTGTCAAAGTAGGGCAAAAGTTTAAGACTCTCTTTGAGAGGAGTGGACTGATCCATATCGGTAAACAAAACAATGGGATATTTAGCTTCTTTGATACCGCCCCAAACAGCCGAGGGCTTGCCACCGTGAGGTAGGTCGAGAACCCGAAAACCGGGGTGGTTGGCAACAAATTTTTTGACCAGTTTTAGACTATTGTCGGTAGATTCGTCGTTGCAGACCAAAACTTCCCATTTAAACTTTTGTTTGGTTAAAAACTGATTAACTTCGTCCAAGACGCCTCTTTTGAGATTGTTTTCTTCGTTATAACAAGGGATAACTATTGAAATTTTAGTCATATAAATGATTATAGCTAATTATTTTTTATTTTTTGTAATTTTACTACCTTTACTCCATCTGAAGTAATAAATTCATCGACTTTGTTTTGGCTTTCAAATACTTTTATTTCCCAAATGTCGGAATTTATACCGTCAGGCCATTTGTTAGGATCATCAATGACAATAAAAAGAGTGTCAGCTTCCTGATATTTTTCCGGTGACAATAAATTATCAGACTTAAGAAAATATCTAGGAGCAAGGGCTTTAAAATCGTTATACGAGGCTAAGAGAACAACGTTGTATTGACCGTCTGAAGGGTCAAGGTGATTATTTATGGAAGTAGCGATGTTTTGGGCGTGCACTAATTGATTTTGAGGTTGATTTTTGAATGGATTATTAATTAAAGAAATAATTGTAATTAAAATAAACAAGGGTATACCGATGTATTTAAACAGGTGGATGAGAATGGCGATGAGAATAAAAACAGCCGGAAAAAGGAAGGCAAAATAGTGAGCATAAATGTGTTGTTTGTATAAAGCCAGAGCCGAAAGCCCAAAAAGATACCAGCCAAAAATAACCCAAAAATAGGTTTTTTTGGTATTTTTTGACAAAAGGTAAAAGCCGATTAAAACCGCAAGGGCAAGACTAATAATAATGCCAAAAGTTTGGTTTTGGGCCGCCAAGAGATCGGTATTGACCTGATTAAAAATGGCGGGTAACTCGGGAATAGCTTTGTAAGGTTTGATACTGACGGTAGTCTCCCGATAGGTGAAAAAATTAATGAGAGCCTTGATATTTTGACCATTATGTTTAAGGTCAAACAAAACCTGAGGGGTGAGGGATAAAATAAAGACTAAAATGGCGATCAAACTGTTAGTAAGGAAAGGTTTGAGCTGTTTAGATTTGGTTTTGAGATGGCGGTAGAGATAAAAAAGCCAATAAAGACCAGGAAAAGGTAATAGTGCCAAACCCAAATAATGACTATTGATAACCATGACAAAACTTAGGGAGGCGTAAATAAAATACTTATACTTTTGTTGGATAATGGCTTCAAAAAAGAAATAAATAAAAAGCAAAGAAAACAAAGGCATAACATTGGGGTTCCAAATAAAATTGGAATACTTGATAACGACGGGCGAAATAGCAAAAAGAAAAGCGGCGATAAGTCCAACAGGGCGGCTGAACCATTTTTGACCAACAAAATAGACTAAAACAATGGTGGCCAGGCTCAAAAGAGCAATAAATGCCGCCGGACCAACAGGATTGAAATTGGCTAACAACAAAGACGGAGCAATCAGGTAATAGAAGTAGGGGCCAAGATACATATTACCAATACTGGTTTGAGGACCAATAAAAAAGAGATCTTTGTGTTTAAAAAAGTTACGAATAACTAAAACATCACGCCCTTGATCTCCCAAAAATTCCATATAATCCCCCAGACGGTAGAATCTTAGGAAAGTACCTAAAATAAGGATTAAGACTAAAAGCCAATTTTGGGTTAGAAATTTTTTAATCACGCTTGAAGTTAATTTTATACCAAAGTCGGAAAAGGTCGGAAAAACTTTTTAGAATTACTTTGAGATTGCGACCGGTAGCTTGACCTTCGGTGCGAGGATAATGATGCACTCCGACTTCGGCAATCTTAAAACCAGCTTTTTTGGCTTTGATTAAAAATTCGCTGCTGATGAAAGCTCCGCGTTCGGATTCAAGTTTGGGAATAGTGTCAACGACTTTTTTTCTGATTAACTTGAAGGCACAGTCAATATCGGTGACTTTAAGTCCAAAAAGGATAAAAACGATCAACTCCCAAATTTTTGAAGTAAGAATAGTTAACTTGGAAACCTGGCGGGACAAATAGTAGCCGATAACAATATCGGCTTGGGTTTGCTGCTGTTTTTTGATGAGATTGACAACTTCGCCAAAATCGAATTGACCGTCAGAATCGGTAAAAGTAATCCATTTGTATTTGGAGTTATAAAGACCGCTTTTGACTGCGCCACCGTAGCCGCGGTTGGGATTGTGGGTGATAATTTTGATTTGTTGGGGAAATTGCTTTTTGATGGAGGTTAAAACGGCGGCGGTATTGTCTTTGGAACCGTCGTTGACTAGAATTATCTCCCACTTGCCGGTTATTTTTTTGAGAACGGGGATGGTTTTAGCAACGGTGGACTTGATATTCTTTTCTTCGTTGTAACAGGGGTAAAAGACAGAAAGCTCATCAATCAGGTATGGTTTCATAAGTAGAGTATAGCAAAATAGTGATTTTAGCCAACTATTAAGGGCTCGACTTGACAAAGGGATATTTTATTTATATAATGTCCTATAATTATTTATTAAATAAATAAAATGAAGCAGGTGAAACAAAAAAATTTATTGTTAGCCCTGGCTATGGCAGCTATTATGGCAGGATCGTTAGTAAGCCCTGCTTTGGTAAAAGCTGATTCGTATACCAGTGTTGATAATAGAAAAACATTATCAATTGACAAGAAAATAAGATATATATTTTCTGCCAATTATGTTGATAATATCTCCAGTTCAACCAAGGTATTTACCCAAGGAGATATCGTCGAGTTTAAAATTAAGGTGACTAATACGGGCACAACTAATATGAGAAATATTAAAGTGACCGATCAGCTGCCTCCGTTTTTGAAATTAATTTTCTTTCCGGGTTCATACAACAAGACCGATAATAAAGTTGAATGGACAATTGATGAACTTAACGCCGGTCACTCTCAGGAGTTTTTGATCAGAGCTAAAATTGATCAAGCCACTGAAGTGAAAACTTTGACTAAAGAAACCAACGTAGCGATAGCTAAAGTTGATGAAATTAGTGAAAAGGATGACGCTGTCTATTATATAGGCAGTCCGTCAGCTCAAACCAAAGGCGGTCAAATCATAGTTCCGGAAACCGGAAATGTCGGTTTGATATTTCAAACCGGCGGAGTCATCTCTTTGGGATTGGCTGGATTGGCTTTGAGAAAGAAAATCCGCGGATACTAAAGAAGACTGTAATAAAAGACAAAATCCCCTACCGAAAGGCGGGGGATTTTTGGTTATTTGGTAATTAAACGCAAACTCATAACCAAAGCCGGGGAATAACGGTCGGAAAATTTTTGGTCGGCCCCAAACCAGGGATCGTGAATAGTATAGTTGCCGTTGCTGCCATTAATAATAACAATAAAGTGCATGCCGGCAACAGTCGCCATTTTTACCTGAGCAATAACATAGCGACCGGCTTTGAGTTCATCATCAATCACGCCGCTATTATAAGAAACTTGTTTGTAGGTATAACCTGATGGCGGAGATGGGGCTACCATATAGGCGGTATTACCCCAAAAATTACTTGAATTGGCGGCGTAGGCAGATGGGGTAATATCAAAACCTAATTTTTTGTATACCATAGAGACACTATTGATAAAACAGCCGACTTCTCCGATAGTATCACGAGAATTGCCAATAAACTGCCGACACCACCGAGGATCCCGCTGAGAATAAAAATTACCATCACTGCCAGCGCCGGGAGACGATCCTAGACAAGTGCTGCCGCCGGCAGAACTGGAAAAGTTTTTGAAAGCCGCCAGCTGTGATTGAGCAGCAGCTAATAATTGTTGATATTTCTTTTCGTCATTTTGAGTGGTTTTAAGCAGACTGTTTTTGGCAGCTTTTTGACTAATAAGACTGGATTTTTGTGAAGATAATGTCTTTTGGAGATTTTCCATTTCGGCTTGTTTTTTGGCTTTGGCAGTTTTTTGGTTGTCATAGTTGGAGCGGATGGTTTCCATACTAATAAGACTATCCTGACTGCTTTTTTGGACGGAAGAGATATAGCGGTGCTGTTCAAGAAAAGTATTAAGATTGGAATAAAAGAGATAGGCAAAAACCGGAATTCGTTTTTGGAGTTTATAATTTTGAACTGTTTGATGAATATAACTTTCGGAAAGTTTGGTAATATCAATCTCAAGCTTGTCTATCTCAACAACCAATTGAGAGATTTCTGTTTCCAGTTTTTTGATGGAATTTTCGGTTTGGGTAATCCGAAGAAGGGTCAGTTGATGTTGAGAGTCAAGCAATTTGATTTGGTTTGATAGGGTGTCTTTTGACTTGCCCAGCTCGTCCAGTTTTTGGATATATTGATCAATTTGAGATTTTAATTCTTCTTCACTTTGGGCGCGACAAGTTTGGGTAAGGGAAGCAAAAAAAATGAAACCGACAACTAAAATAAAAAACTTTTTGAACATTATTAAAATTTTATGTATCTCTTGACACCGATCCAGCTGGCCAACAATCCGATCAAACACCCAAAAATTAATTCAATAAAAATTATGAGAGAAAAGAAACTAAGGTCTCCGGAGACAAAATTTACAGGCTGGAAAAATGAATTGACTGAATTTCGGGAAAAATACAAGGTAATAAAAACCAAGATCGAGCCAATAAAACTACCTAAAAGTCCATAAAAAATACCTTCAAGCAGGAAAGGTTTTTTGACATAAAACTTTGAAGCGCCCAAAAGACGGCTGATTTTGATTTCATCTTTGCGGTTGGTGGTTTTCATACCAATAATGGAAACAATGGAAATAAAACTAATAGCAATAATGACGATGGTGATAACTAAACCCCCACGGCGGATAGCATTAGTCCAATCGAGGAGAGATTCGATGACATCTTTTTGGTAGATAATTTCATCGACAATATCGGTTTTGGTGGCATAATTCTGGTAAATTTGGTCTAAGGTTTTGGGGTCGGAAACGGTTACTTCGATAGAAGCGGGCAAAATACTGGCAGTGACCATTTCGGTCAACATGGGATTGTCTTTGTTTTGCTGTTTGTAGATTTCCAAAGCCTTGTCTTTGGAAATAAACTTAACTTCTTTGATATTAGGGAAATTAGTTATCTCTTTTTTGAGATTATCGATAGAAATCTGATCGACGCCGTCTTTGATAAAGATGGTGATTTCGGGCTTGGTTTCAAAATAGTTTAAAATTTGAGAAAGACCGGAATTAACGACAACAAAGGCAGAAATCAGAATAAAACTGAATGTCATTAAAAACAGAGCCGTCAAGCTTTGGATAGGCGATCGGCGGATGTGGTGCCAGGCAGTTTTAGTGGGTGTCATTTTTGGTTGAACTGGTATTTTTTTTGACAGGGGCGGCTTTGGGAGTAGTGCCGGGAGTAAAATCTTTGACAATTTGACCATCTTTGATTTCAATCCGGCGTCGGTCAAGTGAGTCAACAATTTCCTGGTTGTGAGTGGTCATAATAATAGTAGTTTTGTTTTTTTCGTTGATATTTTTGAGCAACTTGACTAAATTCCAGGAATTTTCGACATCAAGATTGCCGGTGGGCTCGTCGGCTAAAATAATTTTGGGTTCAATGGCCAGCGCCCGCGCCAAGGCTGCCCGCTGAAGCTCACCGCCGGAAAGTTGGGCCGGAAACAAATATCGCCGACTGTTAAGGTCGACCAACTTGATGACTTCATCGATTTTGGTAGAAATTTTTGACCGGGGATATTTGATAATATCCAGGCTAAGAGCAATATTTTCTTCGATAGATTTGTCCATAATCAATTGGTAATCCTGAAAGATAACTCCAATTTGACGGCGAATAAGATCAATTTCGTTTTTGGTGCCGAGACTGAGGTCGGTGCCGTCGACAGTTATCTGACCACGGCTGGGTTTGATTTGATTTAAAAGGAGTTTGATGATGGTTGATTTGCCAGCGCCGGAATGTCCGACTATAAAAACAAACTCACCCTGGTCGACAGTAAAGCTTATATTACTGAGAGCAGTGATAAGACCAAAATTTTTATCAACACTGTCAAAAACAATTTTCATTTTATTCGGTGATTTTGATACTGCCAACATCCATTAACCAGGCAGCTTTGTTTGATTTGTTGGTTTCACCTTTGACTTCAACCTGTTTGCCGACAAACAAGTCTAAGTCGACGACAGACGAAGTTAGGGCGGCATTTTGAGTAACTCCGCCGGGGCGTTCTAGAGTGTGAGTCCCCTCTCCGTTGACGCCGCCGGATTTGATAACACCAACAGCGCTGTCGGCAAAAGTTTTTGAAAGATTGCCATAAACCACACCAACTTTTATTTCTTCACCTTCGACAATTTTGGCGGCTTGATTGTCGACTAGACTAGTGTCAGCATCGACAGTAGAGGTGGTTTGGCTGGGCCAGAAGCGGGAAATCCAAAAGCCAGCCACAATAGCTAATACAACGATAATGGCATAAACATATTTTGGAGTAGTGGAAACGGTTGGTGGAGGAGGAGAAACTGGTTTGTTGGGAGATAGATTTGGTATATCCATAAGAAAAATTAAAATCTAATAATTCAGTATAGCAAATCAGATAGCGTCAAAAAAATGGCGAAATGAAGTGTAATCTTTATCTGAGGGAAGAAAGACCCATTGTCGGTTAAAAAGACGATTGGGATGGTAAATTAAACCATCGGCGGCGGTATTGCCGATAGGAATGTTAATTTTGTCAAAAGTTAGATTTTTTATTTGATAATCTAAATGAGAAATAATGGCAACTATATCATTGTCGGAAATATCTTTGATAAGGGAGCGGTTCCAAAAATGATAAAGTTTAACCGCCTGAGAATAATTTTGGATGAAATTCCCTGATTTAATTTTGTCTAAAATAGCTTCGATAAGTAGCTGTTGGCGGTGAATGCGGGCAAGGTCAGTGCCGCCTTGGGCGGCAGTTTGACCGCCTTTGCGGGAGCGAACAAATTCGGTGACATTAGTTTTGTCTAAATGAATGGGTCCTGATTTAAATTCGACGGTTTTGTAAATAGGAATTTTGGGCGAAGGATTGTTAATATATTCAGGATTAGGATATTGATCATCAACAAAACCTTGGTCAAGAACGAGATCAACTCCGCCAATAAGATCGACAAAATCAATTAAGTTGTCAGTGGTTAGGACTAAAACGTGGTCAATTGACTGACCAGTAAGCTGTTTAAACTTGGCTTTGATAAATTCAAAAGAATCGGGTTCGTTTAAAGACAGGGGGTAAATTTGGTTGATTTTGGTATTTAGGTCATAAAACCAAAGATCGCGAGGAAGAGAAACTAGACTAATTTTTTGGCGGGAATAGTCTAGGGAAACAAAAATAATGGTATCGGTAGTTTGGGTTTTTTCTAACTGATCGTCACGCTTGTCCAAACCAAGGACAATAAAATTAGTTTTTTGGGATTGATGGCGGTCATAATTTAGCCGGGCTGTCGTGACAAGGTCAAGCAGATATTGGGGTGATTGACCTAAGTCATAAGAAATCTTTTTGAATCCCCAAAAAACCAAACCGGCAAATAAAAGAAAAAAACAGACTAAAACCAATAAAGTGTACCTGATGATTTTTGACATTTATAATTTTAATTCAGCTTCGATGAAAGCGTCAAGATCACCATCGAGAACAGCGGCAGTATCCTGAGTTTCGTGTCGGGTGCGGAGATCTTTGACCATTTTGTAAGGGTGAAGAACATAGGACCGGATTTGATGACCCCAACCGGCGACAACATTATCACCTTTAATATTTTTTTGCTCGGCAGTTCTCTTTTCTTCTTCGATAGCCCAAAGTTTGGAAGTTAACATCTGCAGCGCCATTTCCCGATTTTGCTCCTGACTTCGCTGACTCTGACAGGAAACACTAATGCCGGTGGGTTGGTGAACTAAGCGGACAGCGGTAGAAACCTTGTTAACATTTTGACCACCGTGACCACCGGACCGAAAGGCAGAAAATTCGATTTCTTCGGGAGGGATTTTAAAATCGGAAGCAAAATCCAGCACGGGAGTAACTTCGACTTTGGCAAAAGAAGTTTGCCGGAGATTGTCAGCATTGAAGGGAGATAATCTGACCAAACGATGAACTCCGGATTCTTTTTTGAGATAACCGTAGGCAAATGGGTGACTGATTTTAAAATAAACTGATTTGATGCCGGCTTCTTCACCGGGAATTAGGTCTAAAACTTCATATTTCCACTGCCGACGTTCAAAAAAACGCAAATACATTCGTTGTAAAATAGAGGCCCAATCCATAGCTTCGGTGCCGCCCTGACCAGAGTGAATAGATAAAATGGCTGATTTTTGATCATATTTTCCGGATAAATAAGTTTGAAGTTCCAGAGCGGAAATATCAGTCTCTAATTGTTTGATCAAATGGTCAACTTCCGACTCTAGTGATGGGTCGGGAGTTTGGGTCAAAAGGTCGCTAAATTCCTCAATAGTTTTTATTTGGGAAGCAACAGAATTAATTTGAGAAATGGTTTTTTGGAGATCAGAAATTGATTGGAGCAGTTCTTGAGCTGAGGCGGGATTGTCCCAAAGATTGGCTTGTTGGGATTTTTTTTCCAGTTCGGTTAGACGCTCAAGATTTTGGACAAAATCTAATTTTTGTTTGATGGAATCAAATTTAGTTTTTAGTTCGGGTAAGATGTTCATAAATTAATTTTCGTCGATGTTGCGAATCATGTCATCAGAAATATTTTTTATGAGGTTTTTTTTGATGTCTTTAATTTGCTTTTGGGGAAAGCCGTCCAGTTGAATCTGAATATTTTTGATAGTATCGGCAAAAAATTTGCCGATTGGAGTTTGATTAATATTTTCAATTTGAGACCGGCTGGATTCGGGCAATTGGGAATAAAACTCGCCTAAAATATCGCCGCCAAAAGACTCACCTAAAACAGCGCTGGGATTGTCTGTCGGCTTGGAATTGATGGTTTTGCCTGCCAAAAAACCAATAAGAATAAAAACAAGAAATAAAAAGATAATCAGGCGCAAAATACTAGAAAAACCGATTTTGGTTTTTTCTTTTTTTTTGAGCGACATAGTTTAGGGCTTGAGTTTGGCGGAGAGAAACTCAATGATGGGAGTGTCCCCTTGAATACATTTTTGCCCGACAGGATCGAAAGAAGTGGGAACTCCGATACCACCATTATCGATTAGCTCGGGGCAAAATTTGGAAGCTAAGCCCAAAAGTTCCTGTTGATTGTTCTTGTCCTGATAGACTTCTTTGGAATAAATTTTGAGCTGATTGTCTTTGTTATTATCAGTCAGCCATTTGTCGACATTTTTGCAGTGAGGGCAGCCGTCACCCCAATAAAACACTAAATCGTAATTGTTAAAATCAGCGGGAACTTCAAAATTAGCAATGTTTAGAGCGTTGTTTTTGGGCGGCTGAGACAAGAGAAAAAATAACCCAACCAAAACTGCTAATCCAATAAAGATATAAATTAGTTTATTCATAATTATTTTGTTTTTGAGGTTAAACTGATAATTTTGTCGCCCTGATTAATTTGATCTAAAATATCCAGACCGGAAACGACTTCGCCAAAGTTGACGTATTCTGAAGTGAGATGTTGACAACCAGCAGTGGTAAAACAAATAAAAAACTGACTGTCGTTGCTGATAAGCTTGGTTTCGGCGGTGCGAGCCAAACCAAGACTGCCCCTGACAAAAGGAGCGTCATTTAGTTCTGAATTTTGTTTGCCACCACCCATACCGGTGCCGTCAGGATCGCCGCCTTGAGCCATAAAATCTTTAATAACCCGATGAAAAGTCAGACCATCATAGAAGCCACTGTCAGCTTTTTTAAGAAAATTAGCCACAGTTTGGGGACATTTATCCTGATATAGCTTGATGAGAATTTCACCGTTTTTGGTTTTGAGAGAAACCACAGGTTGAGACTGAGGAGTGGCGGCGGGAGAAACAGTAACATTGGCGCCAGTGGGAAGATTGTTTAGTTCCATATTGGTAGGGAGAGGTTTTTTGGAAGTGCATCCAGAAATTAATAATGAAGAGACAACAACTAGGATGAAAAGTTTTAAGTTTTGTTTCATATGGTTTATTTTAACAAAATTAAGACGCGCGGGCTTCCTTGATTGATATCCTGTTTGACACCGGAGGTAGGGAAATCGTGAATGCTTTTGAGCAACAGATTGTAACTATACTTGAAATAAGCGCCAAATTGGGTACCGACATCGTGAACAGTAAACTTGCTGGTGTTGTCATCGTAACCAAGAATAACTAAATTATGATAGTAGGGGCCGCCAGATTTGAAATGTTTATTTTCGGCATAGAGAGTTTTGCCGTTGGCAGGAACAATAATGGGGATATCTTTGGCAATATAAGATTTGAGATCTTCAAGAGAAGGGTTGTCGATGATTTTGGCGGCATAATTGAGGTGATTTTGGGCAATTAAAACCATTTGGGACAGATCAACATCATGAGTAAAATTTTGATCAGCTTCGTATTTGATCATAGCCAAAATATCGTTTTTAATATCAAGACTGGCAGGAGTAATATTTTTGTAAAAATAATTAACAGTCAGAAGGGCAGCCTCTTCGCAGGCGTCCTGCCAGGGTTGATCCCAGTTTTTTTCCGGCGATTGGGGGATAAAAGCGGTTTTGATAAGATGTTTGTTGGGCAGACCGGAGTCTAAAATAATGGTAGGAACCGGAGCAACAGTTTCTTTAAGGTCGTTAATTTTAACGACAACAGTGTCAATTTTTTGATCAATTTTTTGGGGATAGGCTATTTTTAGGGAAAAGTAAATCAAAACCGGCAAGCTGATAAAGATAAGAAAATACCAAAATTTATTGGACATAGATAATTATACAAAATTAACCATAGAATACTACAATTTTGTGATTTATCCATTGAATAATTAAAAGGTTGTAGTAGAATAAGCGAATGCCCAAACTAACGGATATTAGAAACATAGCGGTGATAGCCCATGTGGACCATGGTAAGACAACTTTGGTAGACGCTATGCTGAAACAGAGCCATATGTTTAGGAGCAATCAGGATGAGATGAAAATGGATCGGATTATGGACAGCAACGATTTGGAAAGAGAAAAAGGAATCACAATTTTGTCAAAAAATACATCTATTTTTTTTGGTGAAACAAAAATCAATATTATCGACACTCCGGGACATGCTGATTTTGGCGGTGAAGTAGAAAGAATTTTGAATATGGCTGACGGAGCTCTACTGATAGTGGATGCCGCTGAAGGGCCGTTATCACAAACTAAGTTTGTGCTCAAAAAAGCTCTGGAATACGGCTTAAAAATAATTTTAGTAATCAATAAAATTGATAGAAAAGACCAGCGAATTGCCGAAGTGATAACCGATACGGAAAATTTGTTTTTGTCATTGGTGGATGATTTGGAAATGTTGGATTTTCCGATTATTTATAGTATCGGCAAGGATGGAAAGGCCTACAGCCAGCTGCCGGCTAATTTTGAACAAAAAGCTGATATTAATCCCCTATTGGAACAAATTATAAAAACGGTGCCAAATGCGGTTCAGGAAATAGACAAACCATTTCAAATGTTGATTTCGGCGTTTGAAAAAAACGAATATTTGGGTAAATTGTCGGTGGGAAGAATTCATACCGGAGTAATTAAAAAAGGAATGCAGGTGTCGCTGGTGGACCCAGACCAAAAAACCAGAGGAAATTTTAGGATAGAAAGAATGTATGTTAATGAAGGTATCAAAAAAGTGGAAGTGGATGAGGCTGACAGCGGCGAAATAGTTTACCTGGCAGGAGTGTCGAATATTGAAATTGGACAAACTTTAACTGATGTGAATCATCAGGTGGCGCTGCCGACAATCGAAATTACTCCGCCGACAATTAAGGCTAGTTTCGGTCCAAATACGGGCGTATTTGCTAAAGATGAAGCAAAATTTCTGACCAGCCGGGAGTTAAAAGAAAGACTAAAACAGGAAGTGGAAACAAATTTGGGATTGAAACTGGAGGATGATCCGGTAGACAGTATCAGAATGCTGGTATCAGGCAGAGGTGAACTTCATTTGGCGATATTGATTGAAGAACTAAGACGGCAGGGATATGCCATGGAAATAGGCAAACCGGAAGTAATTTTGAAGACGATTGACGGAGTGGTTTGCGAACCATTTAGTGAGCTGACAATATTAACTCCGGAGGATTTTGTGGGGACGATTACAACAGAAATGGGCAAAAGAAAGGCAGAAATGACAGATATGCAGACTGACGATAAAATCGGGGTCAAAATGGTGTATAAAATCAGCGAAAAAAATGCCCTGGGATTAAGAAGTATTTTGATGACAGAAACCAAAGGAATGGTGTCAATGTCATCTTTGTTTTTGGGTTATGAACCAAAAAGAGACGAAGAAAAAAAAGAAAGAAATGGGGTGCTGATTGCGTCAGAATCAGGCAAGGCTTTGTCTTATGGTTTGGATTTGGCTCAAAAAAGAGGAATCACTTTTGTGGAACCGACAGAAATGGTCTATGAAGGTCAGATAGTGGGCTTGAGACCGCTGATGGGAGATTTGGAAATAAATGTCTGCAAGGGAAAACAGCTGTCTAATATGAGAGCTGCCGGTAGCGATGATTCGATTATTTTGGCACCGGCAACCAAATATTCTTTGGAAGAATGTTTGGATTTTATTAACAGTGATGAACTGATTGATGTAACTCCAAAAAAGATTAGGTTAAGAAAGAAGTTGTTAAGCAAGATTGACCGGGTCAGGGCAGAAAGAAACACTAGATAAAATTAAGGTGAAGGTTTGGGAAAAAGAGAGGGTAAAAATAATTCCAGACTATTGTTTGATTTGGGTGGATTTTGGAAAAAACCGACTAAATTTTTAAAAAACGGTTGTTGGAGCAGAAAATAAGACAAAATTGAAACTAAAATTAGAGTTCCCAGTAGCGAGCCAAGGGAAGCAAAAAAGCCGTTAGTAAATGACCGGCCAATACGCCGCCAAGGTTCATTTTGGAGCTTGATCTGGTAGGTCAGTTTTTTGATTTCGTCAATTAGTTCCTGATTTTTGTCGATTTGGTTTGGGGTTGGAGGAGTGGAGGTAATATCAGTCATAATTAATTATAGTTTAATTTTATTTTTAATTTCGACCAGCTGTTTGTCATCTAGCTTTTGGTGAGGAAATGGTTGTAAGACCGGTTGAATTTGGTCGCCTAGGTTTCGGGGAATAATGTGAATGTGGGCATGGGGGACATCGTTGCCCATAGTAAGAAAACTAATAAACTCCGGTTTGAGAGATGAATTTTTGATATTGAGAGCAATTTTTTGGGCTACTTGCCAATATTGATCAAAATTGGGCACGTCATAAACCCAGCGATAATGGTGTTTGGGAATGACCAGAGTGTGGCCGACAGCTACAGGATTAATATCCAAAAAGGCTAAAAAATCTTTGTCCTCATAGATTTGATGGCAAGGAAGGCTGCCGCTAGCAATACGGCAAAAAATACAATCGTCCATAATTAGATTTTATCAATTTTGGGGTGAAGTTTTTTGATGATTTGCAGGACTAAAGTTTTGGCTTCGGATAAGGGTTGGTTGATGGTGGCGCCGGCAGCCGCTTTGTGACCGCCACCGGCTTTGGTGGCGACAGCGATTTGAGATAAATCGTAAGTTCGGCTATCGCGGGTGCGGAAACTGACTTTGACCGTTTGGGGTTGAATTTCAACAAAAACTAGAGCAATATCCCAACCGATAACTGACTTGATCATATTAGCGACATCAGAATAGCTGGTATTAACCACAGATTCTAACTGATGTTTTTTGATATCTTCATAGGAAAGAGAGGCGATGGCGACATGACCAGAATAATAAATTTCGATTGAGCCTAAAAGTAAAGAAATAAGTTTTAACCTTTCGGGAGGATCATTATTTTCGATATCAAAAATCAATTGGGAAAATTTGGGATAGATTTTGGCAAGTTGGGAGGCGATAACCAAGGTTTTGTGAGTGGTGCCCGCATATTTGAAACCGCCGGTGTCAGTGTAAATGCCGGCATAGAGACAAGCGGCAATTTTGGGAGTGATTTTGATTTTTCTGACAGAAAATAAATCAAATAAAACCTGGGCGGTGGCGGGGCTATGAGGGACAACGAGATTGATTTTGGCAAATTTTTCGTTGCTAGGGTGGTGGTCAATCACAATAGTTTTGAGAGTTCTGGGAAATTTGAAATCACCTAATCTGGTAATTTGCCTGAGGGAAGAAGAATCTAAAATAATAAATAAGTCAAACTGATTTAGATCAATTTGAAAAATGTTTTGGGGTAAAATTTTGTCGGCGCCGGGAATGGTAGACAGATTAAGAGGAAGATTATTATCGCCTTGAATAAGGGTGACGTCTTTGCCAAGATTTTTGAGAACATGGTAAAAAGCCAGAGCTGAGCCGACAGAGTCACCGTCAGAACCAGGGTGAAGATGGAGTAAAATTTTTTGGGAGCGGTCAATTTCCCGCCAGATTTTTTTGGAAGTAAATTTGAAACTAAGCATAATTAACCAAATTTAGGATAACAACATTTTTTGTATTTTTTACCGGAACCACAGGGACAAGGATCGTTGCGGCCAACAGTTTTGTCCTTTTTTATGGGTTGGGGTAAGGGTGAAAGAGAATCAGCGTCAGGCAAGGATTGGTCGGGAGACGGGGCTTGAGGATTATCAGTCAGAGAGTCTCCCCTACCTTCGGTAACATTTTGAGGAGAGGTGGCTTGGGGGGCCACCGGTTCAAGACGGAAAATTTTTCTGGCTAAATTGTATTCGAATTGATTTAATAACCGTTGAAACATTTCGTAACCTTCTTTGCGATATTCGACCAAAGGATCTTTTTGAGCATAACCACGAAGTCTGACACCGTCACGAAGATCGTCTAGGGCGGTAAGATGTTCTACCCACAAAGGATCAAGAGTGGAGATGAGAGAAAAAGCTAAAATACTGTCGGCAATTTCTTTGCCAAACATTTTTACCCGGGACTGCCACTGGTCTTCGAGAATACTAGTTAAAAATTCGGTAGGATTATCTGATTTGGCTAAATCTTTTTTGAGTTGACTGCGACCGGAAGCATTAAGAGGCAAAATCTCGTTAAATTCAAGCGAAGTTTTTTCCAGATCAAGACGATGGCTGTCGTAGTCAGTATTAAGATTAACAATACCAGTAACTTGATTGGTTAAATATTTTAAAATTAGCTGGTGGTTTTTGTCGGGAGTTTCTTTTTGGTTTAACAAAACTTCGTCGCGGAGACGGTAGATAATCTGCCGTTGTTTGTTGATAACATCGTCATATTCAACCAAATTTTTGCGGGCATCAAAATGGAAACCTTCGACCTTGACCTGGATCTGTTCAATTACCCGGGAAACTAAAGGGTGAGTCAGAGGAGTATCTTCGGGCATATTGAATCGACCCATAAGGGAGCTAATTTTTTCGCCGCCAAAGATACGCATAATATCATCATCAAGGGCAACATAAAACTGAGAAAAGCCGGGATCACCCTGACGGCCGGCCCGACCCCGGTCTCGAATCCAAATGCGACATTGCCTTCCACGGTCTCTTCGACGTAGTTGTACCCGATCATCTTCCGGAGCTGATCGTCTGTAAACTGCGACCCGACCGCGTCATCATGAGCCACGGCATCTACTGCACCTGGGGCCCGGCCCGAGAGGCCCTGCTGGCCGCCAACATCCCCGTCATCACCTACGGCGAGGGCAAGAAACGCGACACCGAAAAGTTCAACTGGAACACCTCCGCCGACTGGTGGGACGTGTCAGCCGAGTGGGACAAGGTCCGCGACGTGCCCCTCACGCCCGCCCAGCAGAAGACCATCGACGACTATCTGGCC
>ERZ795031.493-NODE-493-length-48411-cov-5.410146_pt1 | contig 48411 bp, 44 predicted proteins | sample MGYA00375123_ERZ795031 | MGnify/ENA primary metagenome ERZ795031 (study PRJEB30166, sample SAMN05720159) | activated sludge metagenome | isolation source: anaerobic digester from wastewater treatment plant | place: USA | collected 2015-04-21 ...
AATAACCGACAGACATTTTCAGGAAATTTTGCGCAAATATAGTTAATTAGAGGTGTCTCCGGTTATCATTTTTTCAACAATTAAATCTATTTATCCTCTGGCATCTGCAGATAAAGAGCTGAAAAAGAATAAAAAGTGCTGCAGGCAGGAGCTTGGAAATAAAACTGAAAACTGCTAATTGTATTCAGGAAATTATACCCATTTGTTTCATTAATAAAACTGCATTCTTTTTACTTGCAATTCCATCACGCAGTTTATAATCGAAATGAATTATCTCTCCATCTATCTCAACCTCAATGCATTTATTTATTATCACTTCAGGGTATTCTTCTTCCAGACGACCAAGTGTGGTGTCGTGTGTGGCTATAAGGCCGGTCCCGCCGAGACTAATTATTTTATTCAGGAATAGCTTCGATCCCAAGCTTTTATCTTCTGAATTGGTTCCCTTAAGAATCTCATCAAGAATAAAAAGGATATTCTCTCCTGTAAGCACCATCTGTTGAAGTTGTCTGAGTCTTTTAAGCTCAGCATAGAAATATGATTCGTTTGACGTGAGCGAATCAGTTGTCCGCATACTTGTAAACAATCTTGTCGGCAGGAATTTCATCTCAAGGGCACATACCGGGGCTCCGACCATTGCAAGTATCATATTAACAGCAACAGTCCTCAGGAAAGTGCTTTTACCTGCCATATTAGCTCCCGTTATTATGCAAATCATGCCCTTTGAAGGGAGCACAAAATCATTACAAACCCTTTTACTGTTATCTATAAGAGGATGCCCAAGTTGCCTGGCTTTAAAAGGCGTCATATCATCCGAAGGAAGGGGATAAACAAATTCAGGATTATTATATGCATAGTTACCCAGACTTATAAAAGCGTCAACCTGCCCAAGCATATCGAGCCAGGCAGGAAATTTTTTTCCGTAAGCGGCCTTCCAGCCATCAAGTTTCCTCAGACAATGAAGATCCCACAGAAATAATCCATTGAAAATAAAGCCTACAAAGATATTAAGGCGACTGTCAAATGCCCGGATGATCCCGCTCAACTCTTTCAGGGCTTTCACTGCCGATAGTCTGCTTCCTTTAATGTCTTCCTTCATTTTCTCAATAAGGGTTGACTCGAATTGCTCACTTTCAATAAGCTCAATAAGACTGCCCAATGACGACAAAAAGTTATATCTGCCCGTCAACTCTTCGTGAACCGACTGAGTGTTTTTAAGGTTAACGAAAACAATTAAAAGATTTGCCAGAAATATTGAAACGAAAATACTATAATGTACCAGGCCCGCAACTGTCAGTAAAAGTGTAATACAAGCCAGGGAGGGAAGGGCCAATAAACAAATCCTCCGGACTGCGGATGATTTGTTCTTCTGTCCAAGCGCCAACCATTTTGTCATTCCCAGGATATTATTTCTGTCAAGATTCCTGTTAATGCCTGTTGCAAGAAAACTTTGTCGCCATATTATCTTAAGTCCGATTTCTGCTACAGTTTGCTGTCTTTCCCTAAGCACAGTACGTAATTCATAGGGGTCGGACAGCCAGCAGGCAAGAACTTCACTGCCATAACCGGTACAGGTCCTGTTAAGGAACTGAAATAATGACCCCGGGCCAAATATATCAGTATCATAAGAAAAATCATGCCCCTTTGCAATGAAGGAAGATCCGTCCGGGAATATCGAAAAATCACCTTCCCCTGCCTTTATCTCATTTTGATTAATAAGCTCCAGATTCAAAAGATATTGCTGCTTTGCCAGATGTCTGGAATATAACATAAGCAAATAAATAAATATTACCAGGGTCAGTATTAAAGCGACAAAACCATAATATTTCGATAAGGTAAATGCCAAGCATGAAAGGACTATGCCTCCGACAAAGACGACCAGGCGAAAAACAGAGATCAAAAGCAAAACTTTCCTTTCTTTTTCTGCCTGATCCCGGTATTTTGCTGCAAAATTCGAATATTCAGTTTTGCCTCTTGCAATCATAGTCAAAGAATTACAGCTGTCACTTCAAATGACGAATGCCTGAGATTATAATCACGGCCCTTCAGATCTACATCCCACTGCCAGTTATCCCTTAAAATACCTTCAGGCAAATCAACAAGAAGGGTGTTCACCTTTTCTGTTTTACCTCCGATTCTTGTAATCAGTTCAGAAATATCAGAGATAATTACTGAATCATGCTGTTTAATGTATTCCAGGTGCTTCGACTGAATTTTCTTCCTGAGAAGGAGATATTCGTCTTCAGAGACCTTTGCCTTCTTTCGCAAAAGAGCCAGAGGCAGTACTTCAATCTGTGTCAGTATGTTAAGTGAAATTACAAGGCCCGGATCATCAAGGGAGCTGTATTCAGGTACCTCCAGGCCGTCCAGGGACTTAAGCCTGTTCAAAAAGGTGCGCCTCCCTGCTGCTTCCCACACCTTTTCTATCAGCCCTCCTGAAACATCATCTTTAATTAGTTTTACTTTCTTTAAAGAAGAGACCTGGGTCACTACCTCCTGGGGGTGAATTATATCAACAAGACATATTTCATCAGTTTGTTCCACCATTTCAATAAGCGGTAGCTCCATAAGCCATCCGCTGCCAAGAACAGTAATTTTCCCCGGCTTAAAATATTCAATTGCCTTAAGTATGAAATTCCTGCATTTCTGCTGATGATTAAGCCATCCATTTTCCTGCACAAGGAAATTATTAATAAGACCCTGCTGGTAATTATAATATCCCATTCTGTGCAGAATCCTGCGGTATGATGGATTTTGTGTCATTCAGCTTGTATTTTCTTCTCTCAGTTTTCTGAGTTCTTCTGTCATCATTGTCTGAAACTTAAGTGCCAGAGCATCCCAATCCTTTGTACCGAATCTTTCAAGCGGTATAGGGTCAAGTACCCTTACAACTATTTTATGAAACCCTCCAAAAACAAGGCCATGCTTGGGAAGAACCCCTCCCGATCCGTCTATTATAACGGGTAATATAGGTTTTTCTGCCAGAATTGCAAGCTGGAATGCACCTCTTTTAAAGAAACCTATCTGCCCGTCAGCAGACCTTGTTCCTTCGGGGAAAAGCATTATTGATATATTCCTTTTAAGGCAATCAAGAGCCTCCTCAATCATTTTCTTTTTGCTTTCCTTATTAGCCCTGTCAACTGTTAAATAATCCGCCATTTTTAGATACCAGCCAATTAAGGGGAGCTTTGTATTTTCAATTTTTGAGATCCACCGGAAACGGTATCTCAAACAGTTTATCAGCAGGATATCCAGAATTGACTGATGATTTGAGATAATAACATACGTTGTTCCTTTAACTGCTTTATCTCTTCCCTCTATTCTCAGACTCCAGATAGGGATGATATGTGAAACAAGCAATGACTGAAAAACAAGCATGCCGTGCACTACAGTACGATTTCTATCAAATGGAAGTACAATGAACCAGATTAGAAAAGTCACCGGGAAAAATATTATAATGAATGCAATCCCGATCAGCCAAACTAATATTGACTTCAGAATGTCCATAAAAAGCAGCAAGTTTACAGAAAACACGTTCTCCCGAAGATTTTCACCCTGTGTTGCAAGGTCAAAAACAAGTTCTTTTTATGCCAGACAACACAAAGCCTTTATCCGGAGAATATGTGTTTATCATTTATTTGTTCTCATCATCTGGCAAGAGTTTTACAGTTCCCCTTAGAAACCTTTTGTCTGTAAAATCATATAGCCTGTAAAAAAACCACCCTGTAAATGAGCCAAGAAGGGCACCGCAGATCACATCTCCCGGGAAATGGACTCCAAGGTATATCCTGCTGTAACCTATTACAGCAGCCCAACATAAAATACCAAAAGTGAACCATTTCTTTTTTATGAACATAAGACTTACAAGAGCAACATTGAAGGAATTTGAGGCATGTGATGATACAAATCCGTATAAACCTCCACATTCTCCTTTTACAAGATGGACCAGTCCTGACAATTCAGGATCATGACAAGGTCTAAGTCTGTGGAATACATTTTTAAAAAAATGAACCGATGACTGGTCGGCAAAAACAGCAGCAAGAGCAATGAATAAAACAATTATGGGGAATTTTTTTTTGTTTCTGAACCAGATATAAACAAGGATTCCCAGATATAAAGGGATCCAAATCATTTTTCCGCTTATTGCATACATAAGCTTATCCCAGAAGGGTGAATTGGCAGAATTAATCAGCAGAAATAATTGTTTGTCAAGTTGTTCAAGAAACATGGTCCTATTATCAGATCGATACAAGTTCTCTCCAAAGTATATCCTTCAGTCTGGTAATACCCTGTCCTGAGAAAGAAGATATAAATACTCCGGGCACATCGGGCAGCTCATCTTTCATCTCGTTCAGGAGTTCTTCGTCGAGAAGGTCCGATTTTGAGATTGCCAGAATCCGTTTTTTGTCAAGCAACTCAGGATTGTACATTTTAAGCTCATTGAGAAGAATATCATATTCTTCCCTTATATCCTTGCTATCTGCCGGAATGACGAATAAAAGGATTGAGTTTCTTTCTATATGTCTGAGAAATCTGATCCCAAGTCCTTTCCCTTCGTGGGCACCTTCAATAATTCCCGGAATATCCGCCATGACAAATGACTTGTTATCACGGTAATTTACAATTCCAAGATTGGGTGTGAGTGTTGTAAAAGGATAATCTGCAATCCTGGGTTTTGCGGCTGACACTACAGAAAGAAGAGTTGACTTACCGGCATTTGGAAATCCTACAAGGCCAACGTCGGCAAGTATTTTCAATTCTAGAATTATCCATCCCTCAACTGAAGGCTCTCCGGGTTGTGCATACCTCGGGGTCTGATTGGTTGCCGATTTGAAATGCACATTTCCTTTTCCTCCTCTTCCCCCTTTTAAAAGGATCTTTTCCTGTTTATGCTCAGTTATCTCGCAAATAATATCATTGGTTTCAGCATCACGTGCAATAGTGCCAAGCGGCACTTCAATTATCTGATCCTTACCATCAGCCCCTGTTGACTGCTGTGATCCGCCATGACCTCCGTCGCCGGCGAATATATGAGGCCTGTATCTAAGATGGAGTAAGGTCCACATCTGATCATCTCCACGTAGTATTATGTTGCCTCCCCTTCCTCCATCGCCTCCGTCAGGACCTCCTTTAGGAATGAATTTTGCCCTCATGAGATGCGCTGAACCCGGGCCGCCTTTTCCCGATCTGCAAAAAATCTTTATATAATCGACAAAATTTGACTCGGCCATCTTATATTATAACTGATATGCAAAATAGCTTAATACAACAGCAAGAAAATGAACATAAAAGAAAGACAAACTACATGAATTCATTCATGTAATCACTGAGTCTTGTGAATATCTCATCAATTGATCCCATCCCGTTTATCGGTTTATATATACCCTTTTCACGGCAGTACTCAATAATAGGTTCTGTTTTTGACTTATAAACATCAATACGATTTTCAATAACCGCCGGATCTTTATCATCAGGTCTTCCCGATAGTTCTGCCCTGGCAATGAGCCTTTTTACAAGTTCATCATGATCGACATCAAGGACAAGCATACTGTCGATCTTCATATTTCTCTTGTTCAGCATTTTCTCCAGTGCAACTGTCTGTTCAACAGTTCTCGGGAATCCATCGAAAAGAAATCCGTCCTTGCCTTTTGTAGCATCAATCTTTGAAGCAATCATTTCAATAACAACATCATCGGGAACAAGTTCACCTTTCGACATTATTGAGCTCATCTTCTTGCCGAGGTCGGTGCCTGCAGCTATTTCAGCACGAAGCATATCTCCTGTTGACAGATGAGCAAGATTGAATTTTCCGGCAAGTTTTGCCGATTGAGTTCCCTTCCCGGATCCGGGAGGACCAAAAATTAAAAAATTGACCATTGATTGAAATTTTTACTATTTAGTTAATGTATAAATTGATGTCATATTTCTGCCAAATCCCTCATAATCCAAACCATATCCCACAACAAAATCATTTGGTATCTTAAAGCCGACGTAATCAACCGGGAGGTTTTTCAGGTAGGCAGCCGGCTTAAAAAGCAATGTTGCAACCTTCACTCCTGCCACCTTCCGCTTCGATAATTCTTCAATAATAGCTTCCATAGTATGACCTGTATCTACTATATCATCTATGACAATAAGGTGCTTATCGCTGATATCTTCATTAATACCAATCAGCTCCCTCACATTTCCCGATGATCTTATCCCTTCGTAAGAAACAAGCTTTACAAAAGATATTTTTGCATCCAGCCTTATCCTCCTGAAAAGATCCGAAGCAAACATAAAAGCTCCGTTCAGTATCACCAGGAAGACTACCTCCTTACCTTCGTAGTCCCTGTTGATTTCCTCAGCCATCTCTGCTATTCTTGTATCAATATCTGAAGCAGGGATCATCTCCCAAAATTTCCTGTCGAGTATTGTGATTTCTTTCATAACAGATCTCCTGAAGCATTGACGAAGCGAAAATATAAAAATAATAGCTTATTTTTGCTCTGATCAGTAAGTTAAATTCAACTATATAATGAAACCGTTGGTAAGCATTATTATGGGAAGCACATCTGACCTTCCTGTCATGGAGAAAACGGCGAAAGCTCTTGATAATTTCGGGATACCTTTTGAGATGAATGCATTGTCGGCTCACCGTACACCGGAAGAAGTTGAACTTTTTGCCAGAGAGGCTGCTGCCAGAGGAATAAAAGTTATTATTGCTGCAGCCGGGATGGCTGCTCATTTGCCGGGGGTTATTGCTGCCCTTACACCCCTGCCTGTAATTGGAGTTCCCATTAAAGCTTCTTTCGAAGGTCTTGACTCAGTATTCTCAATACTCCAGATGCCGCCGGGCATACCTGTTGCAACAGTAGGAGTAAATGCCGCGGAGAATGCCGGCATTTTAGCTGCCCAGATTATCGGTGCCGGTGATGAGAAGATCAGGAGTGAAGTCATAAAATACAAGGAAACCCTTAAGAAAAAGATCGTTGAAGCCAATAAGGAATTAAAAGAAATCAAATTCAAGCATAAAACTAACTAATATTCTGCCTGTCTTCCTGAAAAAATCAATCGGCCAGTTGACCGATTGATTTTTTTTGTATATTTATATATTATATCCGACTCACTTGTTCTCGCTGCGCAAGATATCGGTATTGTTGTTATTGTATTCTGTCCCTTTAGCTCTGTCAGGTGAAGATCCTATGTGGTATTCAGCCGGTGCAGCAGGGACGGGTATGGGATCTGTTTCTGCCACAGGCAGTGGTTTCTGGTCATCATTCAGCAACCAGGCACTGCTGACTGAAAACAACAGTTATTCTGCAGGAATAAGCTTTCTGAGCCGTTTTAATATTCCTGAACTCGGGACTTACAGTGCCGGCCTAATCCTCCCTGCAGGCAAAAGTACCGGTGGGATAATGTATTACAGGTTCGGTTACAGTGAATATAAAAGGGAAAAGATCGGACTTGCCTGTGGTATGAGGATGTCAGAGAAAATCTCTGCCGGGGTTCAAATAGATTATGTTGCAGTAAGGACAAGTAATAAATATATAGGTGCACAATCCCTGACTTTTGAAACAGGGTTGCTGATTCATGCATCAGAAAATGTTTCTGTTGGTATCCACCTGTTCAATCCTGTTCCCAACAGCCTGAGAAAATCATTTGTCCCATCTTCACTATCCGCCGGCATTGAAACAGAGCTTAGCAGATCATTAAATGCCGCAGCAGAACTATCTATGAGCTCAGGAAGCCCCCTTGCAATAAGGTTGGGTTTTGATTATGAGGCCATTAACAAGCTGCACATTAGGGGCGGATTCAGTACTGAAAACACATCATTCACCTTCGGAACAGGTTTCACCTGGAATTCTGTAATTATCGATCTGGCTTTTGCCTCCCACGAAAGACTGGGAATTACAACTGCTGCTTCACTGATATTTATTATCAGCGAAAACAAGAAATTTGCTGCCGGTAACAGTAGAAATAAATTCATTGCAAAATACTAATGAACAATTATTGCCTGAAACGAAAAATTTACCTGATCCTGATTGGCTTGATATCTGTTATGGAGGTAGTTTCACAGGAAAAAAACTTTTCGGATATTATGCTAAGCATAGTAGAAGAAATGGCTTTGAATGATCAGGATCAATCTGCTGCGGAGATTTTCCTGGATCAGCTCAATGCCCTGGCTGAGAATCCCGTTCCAATAAACAGCGGAGATGAATCAGAACTGACCCGTCTTTTCTTTCTGAATGAATTTCAGATTAAATCGATAAAAGACTATGTCATTTCAACCGGCAGAATCGTTTCCCCTTACGAAATAGCATTGATCCCGGGTTTTGACAGACAGACTGCTGAAATAATGACCCCTTTCATTGTTTTTGATGATAATACAGATAGTAAGAAAGGCTCCCAAATCCTCAGAAATAACATTTTAATTAATTTTACAGTCCGTCCTGATGTAACTGACTCAGCACATGAAGGATCAGCATGGAAGATATTGTCTAAATATAAAATCAGCAAAGGAAAGATCGCTAGCGGATTTACGCTTGAAAAAGATGCCGGTGAGAAATTGCTAGAAGGGAATCCTCCTCTTCCGGATTTCTTTTCGGGCTATATCTCCTATTCCTCAGAGAGAATACTTAAAAAGATAATCTTCGGTGATTTTGCTGCCAGATATGGTATCGGTTTAAATTTAAACACCTCCATCCGTACAGGCTTCCTGATAAATTCAACAGGATTTATGCCGGTTCGAAACGAGCTTAAACAATATACATCAACCGATGAAAACAATTTTCTCAGGGGACTGGCGACAGAATTAGAATTTAAGGATTTAAATCTGTCTCTGTTCTTCTCATACAAAAAGACTGATGCCACTGTGAAAATGTCTGATGATTCATCAGGTTTTTATATAAGCAGTCTATATAAGGCCGGCATCCATAATACGGCTTCGCTAATGAAGAAAAAAGATGCTGTGTCTGAAATGCTTACAGGAATAAACATTACCTATGATTTCGGTAAAATGAGAGCCGGAGTTCTATGGTCACTAAACAAATTCTCAATTCCATATTATGCTGATAAAAAAGATCCGGAAAACATATTTAAAATGCATGGTAGTGAGAACCAGATTTTTTCATTTTATTATAACCGGATGTTTGGAAAATTGCTCGTTTTTGGTGAAATATCGGCAAATAATATCAATAAAACCGCAATTATTCAGGGCCTTACTTTAAGGCCGGATGACAGGCTCACAATAAACATGATCTACAGGAATTATTCTCCCCGTTTCATTAGCCTTCATGGCAATGCTCCGGGCCGGGGTTCATCTGTGAATAATGAAAGAGGAGTGACCGGAAATTTCACTTTCGAAGCAGCAAAACATTTGTTCATAAGCGCTGCCTGCGATATCTCATATTTCCCCTGGATAAAGTACAGGTGCTATTTCCCTTCGAAAGCTGTAAGACAGGAGATCAGGATGAAATATAATCCCACGGATGCCCTGAATTTTGATATCTCGTTCCTGAACAACAGCTACGAAAAGAATCTGCCAAACCGGCAAGGTTTACCTGGAATTGAAAGAACCTGCACAAGATCATTTAAAATACAGACAAGGTATAGTCTGTCTGATGACATGACACTTACGACCCGTGCCGATTTCAGGGTTGTGGCACCTTCAGGAAGCAAGGGGATGCTCCTGCTACAGGATGTCTTTTACAGATTCCGGCCTGTTCCCCTTAGCTTATGGTTCAGGTATTGCATCTTCAGAAGCAGAGACTGGGACTCACGGCTCTATACTTATGAGAATGATCTTCTATACAGTTACAGTATCCCTGCCCTGTCGGGCGAAGGGATAAGGACATATCTAATGATGAAATGGGAATTAGGCGACCTGTCTGAGATAAGATTAAAATATGGCCTTACAACTTCATTAACAGAAAATTATAAGTGCAACAACAAGAATGAATTCCGAATGCAGTTCAGGATCTTGTTTTAATATCCCGGATATTCAGCTGAAGGTTCCTGTTGCCTCTGAACTCATTCATTTCAACTGAATAACATACATCGAAAGGTTTTCCTTGCTTTATATATTCAAAATGATTGGCCTGTCCAAATGCTATGGCCGGGATACTTCTGAATGAGCCTGAATCCTGGAACAGATCAAGTTTAAGGTGCTCTCCGCTTGATCCAACCATTCTGCCTGATCCGGTTTCAAATACGTTATAAGAGACAAATATCGGGGACATGTTTTCAGGTCCGTAAGGTTGAAACTGACTTAATACCTGGTAAAATTCTTCATTTATTTCCGTAAAGCTGAGTTCGGCATCAATGAATATGCTCGGGGAAAGCTGATCCTCTGTAATTGTACTATTTACGTATTGTTCAAACCTCTCTGTGAACGGCTCTATATTTTCCTTCTTAAGTGTAAGTCCTGCAGCATACATATGTCCGCCGAAACTCTCCAGCAGATCGCTGCACGCTTCTATTGCCTGGTAAAGATCATAGCCCTGAACTGATCTGGCCGATCCGGTAGCAAAACCGTTAGACTCAGTAAGTATTACAGTGGGCCGGTAATATGTTTCAATAAGCCGGGAAGCAACTATGCCTATAACGCCTTTTTTCCATTGCGGATTAAACAGCACTGTCGTTTTTGAGTTCCTCAACCTCTGGTCATCTGAGATCATTCTCATGGCTTCGGTTGTGATTGACCTGTCGATACTACGTCTTTCAATATTGTAGCAATTTATCTCCTTGCTAATGCTGGCAGCCAGCCTGGGATCGTCAGAGACAAGAAGTTCAACAGCCTTGCTGCCTGTTTCCATTCTGCCTGCAGCATTTATCCTTGGCCCGATTTTGAATACAACGTCTTCAATTGTAAGAGTATGGCTTATATCTGCTTCACGTATTATCTCCTTCAAGCCTGTTCTGGGAGCATCATTCAACTGTTTAAGCCCTATATGTGCCAGAACCCTGTTTTCACCAGTAATCGGGACTATATCGGATGCAATGCTTACAGCAACAAGATCAAGATAATTAGTAATCTCGCTGAAAGGTATGTTATGTATCTTTGAGTAGGCATGTATCAGCTTAAATCCCACTCCGCAACCTGACAGTTCCTTATACGGATAATTACAACCGGGTTGTTTGGGATCAAGTACCGCAAGTGCCTTAGGTATCTCATCACCCGGATAATGATGATCACAGATTATCACATCCAGCCCTTTTGATTTTGCATACTGGATTTTTCCTACTGCCTTTATACCGCAGTCAAGAGATATAAGAACTTTACAATTATTGTTGCTGGCAAAGTCTATGCCCTGAAAAGAGACTCCATATCCTTCTTTATATCTGTCGGGTATGTAATATTCAACATTTGCTCCATGTTTCTTCAGAAAAGAGTAAACAAGGGCTACTGCCGTTGTGCCATCAACATCATAGTCGCCATAAACCATAATGTTTTCACCCTTCTCAATCGCCCCGGACAGTCTGTCAACTGCTCTGTTCATATCCTTCATAAGGAAAGGATCGTGCAAATCTTCCAGGCTTGGATTAAAGAATGAATTCGCCTCGGCAGGGCTTGTGATATTTCTCTGGACCATGAGGTTGGCAAGTGACTCAGATACACCAAGTTCACCTGCGAGCCGTTGGACTAACTCACTGTCACCTCTATCTTTCATTATCCATTTCTTTTCCATCATCTTAATTGTTAGACCCATTCCAGGTCAAATACCTTCCCCAGTTTCTCCCTGACAATGTACTTTACTCTCTCAAAGTCCTGTTTTGCATTGAGTTCCTTTTCCAGCGAAGTCACTCCTTTATCTTTAAATCCACATGGATTAATATAATCAAAATATGTAAGATCTGTATTGACGTTAAGAGCAAAACCATGCATTGTCACAAACCTGCTGGCCTTCACTCCGATTGCACAGATCTTTCTCTCTGCTCCCTCTACTCCTGCATCAAGCCAGACACCAGTGCCTCCTTTAAGTCTCGAACCGAAAAGACCTAATTCTCCTATGCTTCTAATAATAGCTTCTTCAAGCCTGCTTATATATTCCTTCAGTCCAATCCCCATAATTCCGAGATCAAAAACAGGATAGCCTACAATCTGCCCGGGACCGTGATAAGTTATATCCCCGCCTCTGTCGGTCCTGTAGAATTCAGCATCCATGGCTCTCATCTTAACAAGATCCATCAGGAAATTATTTTCCGAACCGCTTTTCCCAAGAGTATAAACATGAGGATGTTCAACGAAAATAAGAGTTCCGGGAAAATCCTGATTCTCATTCAACCTTGTCTCCCTGTCTGTTGTTTTCCTCTCAATAATATTATTAAACAACTCTGCCTGATAATCCCACGCCTCTTTATAATCTCTCAGACCAAGATCTTTAAAATTAACATTATATTTCAAACTCTGTTTTTATATAAAATAGCTGCAATATAATCAAAATTATCCGCTGCTGACATGTTTTTCTGCATGAAAAGACGACCTCACAAGAGAAGCTGATTCCACTATCCTGAAGCCTTTCTGCAGCGCTGATTCCCGGTATTTTTCAAATCGCTCAGGAGAAATATATTCAACTACATCCATATGTTCCGGTGACGGCTTAAGGTACTGTCCTATTGTAAGTATCTCACACCCCGCCTGAAAAAGATCATTCATCGTTTCATCAATCTCCTGTTCATTTTCTCCGAGCCCGAGCATGAATCCCGATTTAGCAATCTTCATATTCAATGATATATAATTTATAACACTGAGACTCCGGTCATATTTTGCCCTGGTCCTGATTTGCGGTGTAAGACGCCTTACGGTTTCAACATTATGAGAAATAAGATCGGGTTCAGCAGCGAGAATTATGTCGAGAAATTCATGTTTCCCGTCAAAATCCGGGATCAGGCATTCTATTGTCAGGGCAGGATTGACTTCCCTGACCTTCCTGATCACATCATACCAGAACCTTGCCCCGCCGTCCGGAAGATCATCCCTGTCTACTGAAGTTATTACACAATGTTTTAGTTCGAGTATCCTTATCGTTTCAGCAAGCCGGCCAGGTTCTCCAGGATCCGGAGGAAGCGGTTTCCCTGTCCGTGTGTTACAGAATTTGCAGGCTCTTGTGCATATATCACCAAGTATCATGAATGTTGCTGTTCCGGCATTCCAGCATTCCCCTTTATTCGGACAATTACCGCTTGTGCAAATTGTGTGGAGCCCGTTATGCTCAATGAGCCTTTTCAGCCTTGAGTAATTCTCTCCACTCGCTCTTTGCATCTTAAGCCATTCCGGTAATTTTCTGACTTTTCCCATCGGATTAAAAATTATCTCAAAGGTACGAAATCTAAATCTCAATGGCTCACAACACCGTAAACCTGTTAATGTGTCATTGCCGATACCTTGCATTAGTGGTGTTGCCGAAGCTGCAATGTGCGAAGAAAATTCGATGCTTCGATACTAAGATAAAGACATTAAAAGGCTAAGATACTCATATTCCTCCAATTGAAATTTTCTATATTTGCACAAATTTTATTGTGCTATGAGTATTAATCAACTGAGCGAACAGGAGCAGATCAGAAGAAATTCACTTGAAGAACTAAGGAAGCTTGGTATAGATCCCTATCCCGCTGCTGAATACAAAACTAACGCTTTTGCACAGGATATACTTGCCAGTTATTCGCCTGAACAGAATAACTTTCAGGACGTTTGCCTGGCCGGAAGAATAATGAGCAGACGGATCATGGGGAATGCATCCTTTGCTGAACTGATGGATTCCAGCGGAAGGATCCAGATATATATCCGTCGTGATGATATCTGTCCCGGTGATGATAAAACAATGTATAACACTGTTTTCAAAAAACTTCTTGATATTGGCGACATAATCGGGGTTAAAGGTTTTGTATTCATAACCCAGATGGGCGAGATTACTGTCCATGTTAAGGAATTCACAATACTTTCGAAATCAATCCGTCCTTTGCCAATCGTCAAGGAAAAAGACGGCACTTACTTCGATGCCGTAACTGATCCGGAAATGAGGTATAGGCAGCGTTATGTTGACCTTATTGTTAATCCTGAAGTGCGGGAAGTATTTCGCAAAAGGACACGGATCATTCAATCAATGAGAGAACTATTCAACTCACATGGTTATCTTGAAGTCGAAACTCCGATACTTCAGCCAATCCCGGGTGGAGCTGCTGCCAGACCTTTTATTACACATCACAATACACTTGATATACCACTCTACCTCAGAATAGCCAATGAACTTTACCTGAAACGTCTTATTGTCGGAGGATATGAAGGTGTTTATGAATTCGCAAAGGATTTCCGTAATGAAGGAATGGACAGAACACATAATCCGGAATTTACCGTGATGGAGATCTATGTCGCTTATAAGGACTATAACTGGATGATGAGTTTTACTGAGCAGATAATAAAAAAAGTGGCACTGGATCTTCACGGGAAAGCAAAAATTACATATGAGGGGAAAACAATTGATCTGAATCCTCCGTATAAAAGGATTAGTATGCTTGACGCTATAAAGGAACATACAGGAATTGATATTTCGGTTATGAACGAAGATGAACTCAGAGCAGCCTGTGACAGACTTGATGTCCAGCATACCCCGGCAATGGGAAAAGGTAAACTTATCGATCTCATCTTTGGAGAAAAATGTCAGGATAATTATATCCAGCCTACTTTCATAATTGATTACCCTGTCGAAACTTCCCCACTTACCAAAATGCACCGCAGCAAACCAGGTCTGACAGAGAGATTCGAGCTTATGATAAACGGAAAAGAGATAGCAAATGCATATTCCGAACTAAATGATCCGATCGACCAAATGGAAAGATTTAAGGATCAGTTAAGATTATCTGAGAAAGGTGATGATGAAGCAATGGCTATAGATCATGATTTCGTAAGAGCACTTGAATATGGAATGCCGCCCACATCAGGACTGGGCATGGGGATTGACAGACTGACAATGCTGATGACCGACCAGCCTTCCATACAGGACGTGCTCCTGTTCCCCCAGATGAAACCTGAAAGCAATAAGCAAAAAACCGAGAGTAAAAAAGAAGAATATCTTGAAAAAGGAATACCTGAAGATTGGATTGAACCACTAAAAAAGATGGGCTTCACAAACCCTGCAAAATTAAAAGAGATAAAACCAGCTAAATTATTTAACGATCTGTGCGGATTTAATAAGAAAAATAAGCTGGGACTAATAAATCCGACTCCTGATGATGTAAGGAGCTGGACCGAATAATTTGCCTGAAAATTGAAGGTTAATTATTGATAATTTATTAATTTCGAGTATGATTTGCAAGTACAATGTCCTGAAAATATATTAGTTTCTTTTTAACTGAATTCAAAAACTCAACATGTCAAGCCAAAGCAAAATCCTGTTATTTGTCCTTTTTCTCTTTCCGTTCCATCTGTTGATGGGACAAGAAACGCCTTATCAACCAATATCTTACAGGATATTTTCGCCCTTTATTTTCAATCCTGCTGTCGCTGGGAGCAAGGATTTTACTTCAGTGGACCTGATTGCCTCAATGCAAAATAATTCATACTCCCATGTGGCAAGTGCAAATACAAGGCTATGGCGCAGAGGACCAAAGTATACTGTCTCTCCAAAACTCAGGAGATATTCAAACATAGGTGTCGGAGGAGCTGTCTTCAATGATGTTGTCGGATTAAACCGTAATCTTGGAGTGAGTCTGACAGGATCCTATCATATTGCTTTGAATGAAAAAGAACTTTCATTCCTCTCTTTCGGTCTTTCCGCAAAAGGAATATACAGCCACATTCCCGGCAACACTCTTTTCGATCGGCCTGAAAAGAACCTAATGTCTCCAAATTTCGATGTGGGTGTTTATTACTATAATCCTAACTTCTATATCGGATTCTCTGCCACAAATATCCTTGGGAATCCGGAAGAAATTGATTCTGAGGGATTATATACAATACCTGTTGACAAACAATATTTTTTCCATACCGGATATAAATTTGTTTTAAGCAGAGTTCTTGATATCGTTCTTGAACCCTCACTCATCATTTCTTCAGGTGACACTCTATATCTTAATGTTGATGGCATAAAAGATATAATCAGGCCAGGACTCAGACTTTATATGGACAAATTCTGTGTAGGTACCTATTTCCAGAATTTCGATAAAATACCTTTTTTCTTCCAGTATAAATATCCGAATTTCTACGTGGGCACCTTTTTTGAGATACCCAGAAATATCCCATTCTACAAAAGGGAACTAACTGCTGAAATTGCGGTCGGAATGAATTTTGGAGCTGACCGTTTTGGTAATAAAAAAAGTAGTCACTGGTAGGATGACTTATTGAATAATATGAAAAAGCTGTTTTTCTTAATATTATTCTTTTTTTCAATAAACTGCTATTCAGATATTAAAGCTCTTTCTGCCCCGGTTTATATTAATACTCCGACAAGTGATACAGCAAAATACAATCAGATCGTAAAGGTTGATTCATTTGATGTAAATATTATCCCCCCTTCATCAGGTGTGCAGTTTTATAAAGATGGAATAGTCTTCCTTTCAGGATCAAAGAACTACAGCCGCATGGTGCCTGTCCATATCTCCTTTGGTAACATTCAGGCATACTATGCAGTACTTCAAGACTCGACACTTGTCAATCCGCAGGTCTTCCAAACTTCTTCTCCTTTCATTTATCCTTGCGATGCACTTACATTCAACAGGGAATTTTCTGAGATGTATTTCACAAAACGCGGCGAGAAGGATCCCTCTGAGAAAATATACAAGGCAACTTACTCACAACAGGGAAAGAATGCGGGAACCTGGAGAACAGCAAATACTCCTCTTGATTTTTGCACGGGCAATGCTGTGTACACCCATCCTGCTCTTTCAACTGATGGAAGCATGATGATATTCTCCTCGAACAAACAGGGTGCCGGAGGATTTGACCTTTTCCTGACCCGCAAATCAGGTGATAAATGGTCTGATCCTGAGAACCTGGGAAATGTGATAAACACCAAATCAAACGAGATGTTTCCGGCCCTTGATTCGGCAAATAACCTGTATTTCTCATCTGACGGACATCCCGGCTTCGGAGGATATGATATTTTCGTTTGCAGGTTTACCGGAAAAGGATGGGAAGAACCATATAATCTTACAAAAATTATTAACAGCCCGGGTGATGAAATTGCTTTTACTATCGACAATCATAAAGGCCGGCATGCTTTCTTTACATCTGCAAGCAAAACAGGCTCACCTCAAAAACAGTTATTCAAAATTACCTTTTCAGATATTTCAACACCCGATACCCCTGAGAACCTGTCTGAAACTCTACAAAAAATAGCTTATTCTGACCTGACATTCCCACATAAAAAACTTGTAGCTGAAAACGACATACCTGAAGCTAAAAAAGAAGAAATTAAAGAACCTGAAGAAGAAGCAGTAGTAGTATCAATCCCCCCTGAAACAAGGAAAAAAGAAATAAAGCAACCGGATCTTAAAGCTGAGGAATTCAAAGCACCGGAAATAATAAAGGAAGAATTTATACCCGTTACAATAATAGAAGATATTAATGTTGATACAATCCAGGTGATCACACAGATCAGGGAGGAACTAAGAGATGTTGTAGTGTACAGGGTGCAGATACTCTCAAGCCCCGGACAGATGGCTTCAAGAAATATTACTGTTGGCGGAAAAAACTATGATACCTACGTATATCTCTACCGTAATGAGTATAGACATACTGTTGGCGAATTTGCTGACCTTGAAGATGCCAGACAGTTGCAGTTTGATCTTAGGAAAAACGGCTATCCTCAGGCTTTCGTTGCAGCATTCCGCAATAACACAAGAACCCTTGATCTTACCCTGTTCTCAAAAAGCACTCTGCCACAGGCACCTGCCATTGCAAAGGAAGAACCAAAACCGGAAGTAAGGAAGGAAGAAACCATACTGCCTGAAATAAGGAAAGAAGAACCAAAGCCGGCTGAAATAAAGAAAGAGGAAGTTAAACAGGTACCGGAAAAGAAAGCAAGGGTTGATACTGTAAGAGTCATCACCCAGGTAAAGGAAGAACTGAAAGACAAAATAGTATACAGGGTCCAGTTCCTTTCAAGTACCAGGCAGCAGGATCTGCAGCAACTGACAATAAATGGCATACAATACAACACTTACATATATTACTACCTGAAAGAATATCGTTATACAATCGGAGAATTTACGACTCTGGAGCCTGCAAGGGAACTTCAGTTTATAATGAGAAAATCAGGCTATCCACAGGCTTTCGTTGCAGCATTCAGGAATAATGTCAGATCTCTTGATATTACACTTTTCAGATAACTGTAATTGAAGTCAGGCATATCTGGAATTTTCATGAAACAGTTCGGATGATATGGCACTGAACAGAGAAGCAGATCCAATGGAAACTGATCTCATTATAGATTTCACGCGATTATTTAGCACCATCTGGTTTTGCACCTGACGGTTTTTTTTAACTTTACACAGAAACCAATTCTGTAAAAAACCTGAGTCATGAAAGAGACAATAAGTATTAATCTGAAAAACACCGGTAACTTTGTTCCCTATGAAGAGATCTTTGCCCTTGCTCAGAAATCTTTTATCCATCTTGATTCTTTGAATTCCGGCAGTGGCGCCGGCAACGAGTTTCTTGGCTGGCTTTCCCTTCCGGATGATATTGCCACTCAATTTGATAAAATAGAAAAGGCTGCAAAGCACCTGAGGAATGTCTCAGATACAACAGTCATTATTGGCATCGGAGGGTCATACCTCGGTTCAAAAGCTGTTATTGAAGCCCTTTCTCATTCATTCTCCCTTCTTCAGAAAAAGGAACATCATGATATCCTGTTTGCTGGTCAGAATATTTGCGAAGACTATCTGGCAGATCTTCTCGACATACTTGATGACAGAAACTATTCAATAATTGTCATATCAAAATCCGGAACTACAACAGAACCAGCTATTGCTTTCAGGATACTCAGGGATCATCTTGAAAGAAAGGTCGGAAAAGCTGCTGCCGGAGAGAGAATAATAGCTGTTACAGATAGTTCGAAGGGAGCCCTGAGATCCCTTGCAAATCTTAATGGTTATGATACATTTGACATTCCCGATAATGTAGGAGGACGTTATTCAGTTCTTACTCCTGTAGGCATTCTTCCTATAGCTGTCGGCGGATTTGATATTAAAGCCCTTGTTGCCGGTGCCAAAGCCGCCGAAAGCATAACAAGATACAACAAAAATGCCTCATCAAATCCTGCACTGATGTATGCCGCAGCCCGTAATCTGATTCTCCGGACAGGTCGCATGATAGAAATTCTTGTAGGATTTACACCAAAGCTCCATTACCTCCTCGAATGGTGGAAACAACTTTATGGCGAAAGCGAAGGAAAAGATGGAAAAGGACTGTTCCCTGCTTCAGTTGAATTCACAACCGATCTGCATTCTCTCGGACAATATATCCAGGAAGGACAAAGAATTTTGTTTGAGACTATGATCTCAGTTCGCAATCCCGGAAAGAAATGCACCATCCCTTCTGACAAAGATGATTATGACCAGTTAAATTACCTTGCCGGCAAACGTCTTTCAGAAGTTAATCTGAATGCCGAGAAAGGAACTCTTCTGGCTCATAACGATGGTAACGTACCGGTAATTACTATCAATATGCCAGCTCTTGATGAATACTATATTGGACAGTTAATATATTTCTTTGAAATAGCTTGTGCATTAAGCGGTTATATTCTCGATGTCAATCCCTTCGATCAACCCGGAGTTGAAGCATATAAAAGAAATATGTTTGCTCTGCTAAATAAGAAGGGATTTGAAGAAGAAGGCAAGAAACTGAGGGAGAGGCTGAGAGATTGAAGAGTTGAAGGGGGTGAGGATCTGCAAAAATCTGTATAATCTGCGGAAAATAATTTTTAAATATTATCATTTCTGGAATATAAAAAATGAAAATGGAACTTAAAAAAGATTTCAAATGGGCCATGGTGGTACCAACAAGTATGGGTGTCCGCCTTACTCCTGTAGACTACCAGCCTGTGCATTGCTCCAATACTTTTATGATGCATGTGACGAGTGCTGAAACAAATGTTGCCAGCATATCATCATTCCTTGGTTTGCCCGTGAAAGTGCTGACTACTTTTGTAAAGGACAGCCCTATCGCAAGAATGATCAAAGACAACCTTGCCGGCAGGCACATGGTTTATGAAGGTGTCGAATTGGAACAGGGTGGGCCGTGGGGTTACAGGCATCAATTCAATATAGCCGACACAGGACACGGACCAAGAGGCCCGAGGGTACATAATGACCGTGCCGGAGAGGTGGGCAGAACTCTCAATGTAAAAGATTTTGACCTTGTGCGTATTTTCGAAAAGGAAGGTGTTCAGATATTGCACATGTCAGGACTGATAGCTGCACTGTCTCCCGAAACAAGCAATTTCTGCCTTGAACTTGCAAGAACAGCAAAAAAATACGGGACCCGGATCTCATTCGACCTTAACTACCGTGCTACATTCTGGAAAAACAGAGAGAAAGAACTTGCAGAAACATTTAAGGAAATTGCCGGCATATCTGATATTCTTGTTGGCAATGAAGAGGATTTTCAGCTTTGCCTCGGAGTGGAAGGCCCTGAAGAAGGCGGCAAAGAACTAAGCTCAAAAATTGACAGCTTCAAAGAAATGATTGCAAGGGTCAAAAAAGCATTCCCTAATGCCTCAGTTTACGCTAACACGCTAAGACAAGTAATTAGCGTTAATAAACATCTCTGGGGAGCAATAATGTTTGAAGGCGACACATGGCATGTTGTTGAACCCCGTGAGATACATGTACTTGACAGGATTGGAGGTGGAGATGGCTTTGTCGGAGGCCTGCTGTATGCAATACTAAGAGGTTGGGAGCCCACTAAATGGATACAGTTCGCCTGGGCCACAGGAGCTCTTGCCATAACAGTTGTTACGGATTACGGACAACCTGCTGATGAAGAGCAGGTATGGAGCATCTGGAAAGGCAATGCAAGAGTCCGCAGGTAAAACTTAAAAAGGTTCCCTCCGGGATAATGCTGAATAAAGCCTGCTTATTTCTTCCTGCTACCCAGCTTATGTTTCTTTAAAAATTCATCAAGAACCTGTACGAGATTGGGGTCTCCTATTTCCTGAAGATCATAATAGACCCTTGTGTTTGGTTTCTTGATCTCAATAATCCTGTTAAGATCAATTGGAGTGGCTATAATTACACTGTCACACTTTGTATTATTTATAGTTTTCTCCAGATCAAGGAGTTGCTGTTTCCCATAGCCCATTGCAGGAAGAAGTGTCCCTATTTCAGGATACAAACGGAATGTTTCACTTAATTTACCGACTGTAAAAGGCCGGGGATCGACCAATTCTGCAGCTCCGAATTTTCTTGCAGCAACAGTCCCGGCACCAATCTTCATTTCTCCATGAGTAAGTGTCGGGCCATCTTCAACAACAAGGACTTTTTTCCCCTTTATAAGCGATTGATTATCGACCTTGATAGGAGATGCAGCGTCAATTACAACAGCTTTCGGATTCACCTTGGTTATACTATCCCTAACTATCTGAACCTGACCCGAATCTGCACTGTCAATCTTATTTATCACAACAACATCAGCCAGTCTGAGTGTGACCTCTCCGGGGTAATACCTGAGCTCATGCCCTGCCCTGTGAGGATCAGCAACTGTAACCATCAGATCTGTCTTATAGAATGGGAAATCGTTATTGCCTCCATCCCAAAGAATAATATCACAACCTGCAGGATCATTTTCTGCTGCCCTTAGAATAGCCTCATAATCAACACCTGCGTAAATTATATTACCTCTTACAACATGTGGTTCATACTCCTCCATTTCTTCAACAGTACAATTATGTTTCTCCAGATCCTTCACATCAGCAAAACGCTGAACTTTCTGGGCACTCAGATTGCCGTAAGGCATTGGGTGACGAACAGCAACAACTTTCAAACCCTTCGACATCAGTATCTCTATAATCCTTCTTGAAGTCTGGCTTTTCCCACAACCTGTCCTGGTTGCACATACCGAAATAACAGGTTTTGTACTTTCTATCATCGTGGAAGCAGGTCCCAGGATTACAAAATCTGATCCTGCAGCATTTACTATTGCACTAACCGACATTACTTTCTGATATGTAACATCGCTGTATGAAAAAACACATTCGTCAACCTTATGTTTCTTTATCAGTTCAGGAAGATCTGCTTCGGAAAAGATAGGTATACCCTTTGGATAAAGATTGCCTGCAAGATCTTCAGGATAACGCCTCCCGTCAATGTCGGGAATCTGGGCAGCAGTGAATGCTACTACATTATAGTCTTTTTTATCCCTGTAGTATGTGTTGAAATTATGAAAATCCCTTCCGGCAGCTCCGATTATTATAATATTCTTCCTTTTCATGAATCCTATAGTTAGTTTGTTATTAAAATTTTTATTTTGAAAACCCGTTTAATTTTAAAATGAATCAACAAATGTATAATTTGCATCGCTGAAATCCGAGTATTTAGACAGGATTTTATAAACAGGCCAGCTGTCTGTAATACATATTGAAAACTGCAATGCATTGACATATCTGAAACGATCGTGACAAAATGTTAAAGAATAAGAACTATTTACTCTATTTATTGTCATACAATTAATGTATGAATGTTCTGGCACATATATATCTCTCAGGTGATTCTGACCAGATTATTATTGGAAATTATATAGGGGATTATGTAAAAGGCCGTGATTATCTTAAATATCCTGATCTGGTAAGAAAGGGCATTATACTGCACAGACATATTGATGCTTTCACAGACCGTCACCCTGTTGTGCACAGAAGCAAGATCTTCTTTTCAAAAAAATACCACAAATATTCCGGTGTTGTAACTGATATAATTTATGACCATTTTCTTACAAAGGAGTGGGACTTTTTTTCACAACGCCCCCTTGAGAGTGTCACTTACAACTTTTACAGAGCTCTTGTTAACCATTATGACATTCTTCCTGATAAGGTAAGGGACATGATGCCTTTCTTCATAATAAACAACTGGATCGAATCTTACCAGACACTTAATGGCATTAAAAAAGTTCTGAGAACATTAAGCTCTCAGACATCTTTACCAAAACAGACACGTTTTGCGATGCGTGTGCTGAAAAAAAACTATTATTCACTTCAGGATGACTTTATGGAATTTTTCCCTCAGCTTATCGATTATGTTGAAAAGGATTTCGGTATCGAGATCTCTCACAGAATAACAATGCCTTTCTGATCAGACCAGGTATTCAGTTCTGCTTACGTCAAGCCTCAGGAAAATAAAAAGTAGTATTGTAAAGCCCCAAAGAGAGCTCCCCCCATAACTGAAAAAGGGAAGCGGGATCCCTATTACCGGCACCAGACCTATTGTCATTCCGATATTTATAAAGAAATGAATGAAAAATATTGATATGACCCCATAGCCGTATATCCTGGAGAAAACTGCCCGTTGTCTTTCAGCAAGCCTGAGAAGTCTGAGAAGAAAAAACAAATAGATGCCAATTACTACAGATGCTCCCAGGAAACCCCATTCCTCACCAACGGTGCAAAATATAAAATCCGTACTCTGTGAAGGTACAAACTTGAATTTGGTCTGTGTTCCCTGCAGGTATCCCTTACCTGAAAAACCACCGGAACCGATAGATATTAATGACTGATTCAGGTTATATCCTGTCCCGTGGGGATCGGATTTAAACCCCAGCATTATCTCAACTCTTTCTTTCTGATGAGGCTTGAGGATATTATTGAAAGTATAATCAACTGAATTGATGTAAATAATACCTCCCAGGAGGAAAAAATATATTATCAATATTTCCATTGCTTTTTTCAGGTAGATATAATATGCAAATACTAATCCCGAAAGAATAATTGTTATTAGTATAACAAGATCATTCCCCATAGATTTCAACAGGAATCTGTCGAGCATGAATATCAATCCGCCTGTTAATGCAATAATACTGAACCCGGTAAGACACAACTTCCATCTGCGGGTTGTAAAATAAGCAAGTACAAAAGCTGCAAGGATCATTACAAGTTGCAGATAAAGATTGTCTATCAATAATGTAAGGAAAAAGAGCAGGATTGCCAGCAAACCCGAAACAAATATAAAGGGGCTCATTCCTTCTCTGAACAATACTAGAAAAAAAGCAAAGAAAACTATTGTTGATCCCATATCGGGCTGTAAAGCTGTAAGAAAAGCCGGCAGGAGAATTATCCCAAAAGCAGGCAGAAAATCCTTTAAGCGTGTAAGATCTATATTCTTGCGACTAAGGTAGCCTGCAAGTGCAAGTGCTGTTGCAAACTTGGCAAATTCAGATGGTTGTAGACTTACAGGACCAAATTCAAACCAGGATTTTGCTCCATTAACTTCAGTTCCAAAAACAAGTACAAGCATTAATAATAATATTATTATCCCATATACAACCCATGAGAAAAACAGATAAAAGCGGCTGTCAATTATAAGAATGAAAACTGATAAGATTAATGTGGCTATTATCCATAAGAACTGCTTACCATACCTTTGAGACAGGTCAAATATCTCTTTATGCTCTTCATTGTATACTGCCGCATATATATTAAACCATCCCATTACCAGCATCAGCAGGAATAAAAGGACAGTTACCTTGTCAATCCGGTTCCATATATTAATGCTCCGTTTCATTGTCGGGTATTGAATCTATAAGATTCAGATTTAACATTCGCTGTTCTTTCCAGAGATTGTTTGCTGAAATCTTTCCCCTGAGATACTTCTCTATCATCAGGCTGGCAACAGGTGCTGCATATGTTGCTCCAAAACCTGCATTCTCGACATATACGGCAATTGCAATCTTTGGATCATCCTTGGGGGCAAAGGCAATGAAAACCGAATGATCCTCTCCATGAGGATTCTGAGCCGTCCCCGTCTTCCCACATACAATTATACTGTCAAGCGCCGCTATTCTTGCCGTTGCTCCTGCCCCTCCGTTTACAGCTGCTTCCATCCCTCCTATTACTGCTTCAAAATAAACCGGGTCAATATTAATCCTGTGCCTTGTTGTATATAATGTATCTATTTCACCTCCATCGCCTATTGATCTGACAATATGCGGAACATACCAGAAACCCCTGTTTGCAATAGCAGCTGTCATATTTGCCATCTGAAGCGGTGTTGTTCCAATTTCCCCCTGCCCTATAGCCATCGAAATAACAGTAAGAGCCCTCCATCCATTCTTACCATGATAACGGTCAAAATATGAAGAACCCGGAACAAAACCGGCAAGTTCATTAACAAATTCACTGCCGGTTGTCCTGCCAAAACCAAATTCATCAAGATAGCTTCTCCATTTATCAAAAGCTTCGGAAACAGATGAGTATTTATTGTTTTCCAGAATTCTTCTGTATGTCTGGCAGAAATATGAGTTGCATGAATTCATTATTGCACCCTTCAGATCAAGGGGAGAGGAATGTGAATGGCAGGATACAAACAGGTAACCGTTATCACATCCGAATTGTGTGGAGGGAGTAATTACGTTTTCCTGCAGCGCTATCAGTCCATTTATCGGCTTAAAAGTTGATCCCGGAGGATATGAAGCCATAAACGCCCTGTTAAAAAGCGGTTTATTAGCCGTATCGGCTGAAAGCTTTTCATAATTCTCCGATCTGACCCTCCCCACAAGCAATTCAGGATCAAATGTTGGAGATGATACCAGAGCCAGTATCTCTCCCGTGCCTGGCTCAATAGCCACTATACTGCCTGTTTTATTTTTCATCAGGTTTTCGCCATACTCCTGCAGATCAAGATCAAGGGAAGATGTTATATCTGTTCCCTGAACGGCAAGGGTGTCCATGTTGCCATCCGCATAAGAACCCTTTATACGGCCGTAAACATCCACCATATATATATTCACTCCACGGGTTCCCCTCAGCTGTTTTTCATAGGCCTGTTCAATACCAAGCTTTCCAATGTAATCTCCCTGTTTATAATAGCTGTCATTCCTGATCTGAGCTTCATCAACTTCGCTTACATAACCCAGTACATGAGCCGCCACCGGCCGGGAATATTTCCTGAGGGTCCGGGGCTGTACATAAAAGCCCGGATAAAGGAACATCTTCTCCTGGAACCTTGCATAAGTTTCGGCTGATATCTGTTTAAGAAACACGGAAGGAACGCGTCTTGAATAACTACGTGCAGCCATGAACCTATCCCTGAAAACATCTTTCGTTATTCCTAGATCAAGACAGAATTGTGCAGTATCAATCTCCCCTGTCTGACCCGGAACAACCATGAGATCATAAGCAGCCTGATTCAATACAATGTGCTTTCCATTGCGGTCATAAATAAGACCCCGAGCCGGATATTGAGTAACATATCGTAATACATTATTATCTGCCGACAATCTGTAGGTATCCTTAACAACCTGTATAATGAAAAGTTTTATAAGAAGCGCTAAGGTCGCAACTATAATAAGAATGGCAATTATAATTCTTCTGTTGGCAAATCTGTCCTTCATACTCTTCTGTTCATCTTCCTTTTCTTATAAACTCCAGAAGCAGGATAAAGGTAATTGTAAAAAGTGAACTTAATAATACTCTGAGCAAAGTATTGAAGAAATCAGTGAACCTGAATACTTCCAGATAAAAGAGAGCAAAATGGTGAATAAATACTATTGGAATTGAATAACCCAGGAACCACCTGAATCCGTACATAAACATTGAAGGGTTTGAACCGGCTTCATAACCATCTCTTGGTGATTTAATTCTGAGTATAAAGGGACGTATGAATCCTGCAAGCACGGTGGCGGAAGAGTGCATTCCCGGTGTTCCTGAAAAAAGATCTATTAAAAAACCGGTCAGAAATGATATCAGGAGAAGAAGCCACGATTGTATCTCAACCGGAAGAATAAGTATGAACATCAGATATACATAGGGATTTACATATCCACTGAACTGTATATTATTGAATAACAGAACCTGAAGCAGGATGAGCAGTACAAATATTATGCTATATCTTAAAAAATTATTTATCATTGGAATTGCTGTTCAAGTTCAAGTCTCTCATTTCTTGTAAGATCTCCAATTACATCCAGATAATGAAGCTTTTTGAAATCTGTCTTAAGTAATACCCTTATCCTGTAAAAATCACCGCCCGATTTTTCATAATCGGCAATAGTTCCTATCATGACACCTTCAGGAAAAACTGCCGAGTATCCTGTTGTTTCAATCGTATCTCCAATCCCGAATGTAACATGCTGTGGTATTTCACTCAGCACAGCAAAGCGATAATTAGCTCCATCCCAGGCAAGCGAACCAAAATACCCGTTTGATCTGATCCTTGCGCTTAGTCTGAAATCAACATTTAAAAGCGACATTGCAACAGAGAAATTCTGTGAACAAGCTACTATTATTCCTGCTACACCATCATCGGAAACAACGGCCATGTCAACAGCCAGACCATGGTTTCTGCCCTTATTGACAGTGAAAAAGTTTTTCTGCCTGTTTACTGTATTATTAACAATCTGTGCTGAAGTATGAATATATTTCTGAAAATGGATCGTGTCGTCGACTAAAAAAAAAAGTGAATCCCTGCTTTTTACAATATTTTCCATCTGATTCTGTAAAACAGCATTTTTCATAGCCAGGGTCTGGTTTACCTGTTTTAGGTATAAATAATTCCTTGTGCTGCTTACAATCTGTTCAAAACGGTACGCAAAACCTCTTGTGGCTTTTACAATACGGGTATTATGATAAGAATTGCCGCTGCTTAGGAGATAGAGAGCTATCCCTTCGAGTATTAGAAAGATAATCAGGCTGTTATACCTTGCAAGAAAGTTCAGAAGATTTCTCATTCACTGTAAGGTCTTATCTTATAAGGAATGGAAATTTTTCAACATTTTTAAGTGCAACTGCCGTTCCGCGTGCAACAGCATGCAGCGGGTCCTCTGCAAGTAAAAAATTTATATTAATCTTATCAGCCAGTCTTTTATCAAGTCCTCTGAGAAGTGATCCTCCTCCAGTTATATAAATGCCCTTGTTCACAATATCAGCATATAATTCAGGTGGGGTTTGCTCAAGAACATTGAGAAGTGCTGCCTCCACTTTTGAGAGTGATTTATCGAGGCAGTAAGCAATTTCCTGATATGATACCGGGATCTCTATCGGAAGAGCTGTCATTATGTTCGGACCTCTTACAATATAATCAGGCGGAGGGTTATTGATATCGGGAAGAGCTGCTCCAATGGCTATCTTAATATCCTCTGCTGTTTTTTCCCCTATCTTTATATTATGCTGATGCCTCATATAAGCCTGGATATCAGCGGTAAATCCATCTCCGGCGATCCTGATTGACTTATTGCATACAACTCCACCCAATGCAATTACAGCTATTTCTGTTGTACCTCCCCCAATATCGATTACCATAGATCCTTCAGGAGCTTCGACATCAATGCCTATTCCTATTGCAGAAGCCATAGGTTCGTAGATCATATATATATCCCTGCCTCCGGCATGTTCAGAGGAATCTCTTACGGCTCTTATTTCAACCTCAGTGCTTCCGGAAGGGATCCCGACAACCATTTTCAACGAGGGAGCAAACAGCCTTGGCCCCTTATTAATCATCTTCACCATACCCCTTATCATTAATTCAGCAGCATTGAAATCGGCTATAACACCGTCACGCAAAGGTCTTATAGTTTTAATACTCTCATGTGTTTTCCCATGCATCTGCCTGGCTGTTTCACCAATTGCAATAAGCTTCCCCGTATTATTATCAATTGCAACTATTGAAGGTTCGTCAACTACAACCTTGTCATTATGTATTACAACAGTATTCGCTGTTCCTAAGTCTATAGCAATCTCTTGTGTCAAAAATGAAAATAGTCCCATCTAATGAGAAATTTATTTATTATTAATGTTTAAAATGTCTTATCCCGGTAAACACCATTGCGATACCATTTTCCGAGCAAAAATCTATTGAGTCCTGATCCCGTACTGATCCTCCAGGCTGAACAACTGCCCTGATACCCGCTTTATGAGCTATTTCAACACAATCGGGAAAAGGGAAGAATGCATCTGAAGCCATAACCGATCCTGCCAGATCTAAACCAAAAAGCCTTGCCTTTTCTATAGCCTGTTTAAGAGCATCGACTCTCGAGGTCTGTCCAATTCCGCTGGCACACAATTGAAGGTTTTTTGCCAGAACTATAGCATTCGATTTACTGTGTTTAACGATCTTATTTGCAAAGATCAGGTCATCAATTTCTTCCGAACCCGGTGATCGCTTCGTCACAGGCTTCATATCCTTTGCCGTCTCAGTAGCCCTGTCCCTCTCCTGCCAGATAACTCCGTTAAGCAGGGACTTGTAGTTGTATTCACTTGTTACCGAATATTTCCTCTTTAAAATAATCCTGTTCTTCTTCTGACTAAATATCTCAAGGGCCTTTTCGGAATAATCCGGAGCAATAATTACCTCAAAAAAGATCTTGTCTATCAGATCTGCAGTAGCTTCATCAATTGTAACATTTGTTACGATTATCCCTCCAAAGGCCGAAACAGGATCGCATTCCAAAGCTGCCTGCCATGCATCAGAAAGATTATCACGGGTAGCAACTCCACATGCATTATTATGTTTTATTATAACTACAGTTGTACTTTCGAATTCATCAATTAGGTTAAAACCAGATTCAATATCAAGAAGGTTATTATAGGAAATATCCTTACCGTGCAATTTTTCAAACAACTGATCCGGATCACCGAAAAATATCCCTTTCTGATGCGGATTCTCGCCATATCTTAAAGGGTAGATCGAATAAATGCTTTCCCGGAAAGCTGTTATCCCCTCCTTGAGATTAAAATACCTGAAAATAGCTGTATCGTAACCTGATGAGACACGGAATGCCTCAGCCGCATAATGCCTTCTTTCATTCAGATTGCTAAAACCTTTCCTCTCTTTAAGCAGAGAAAGCAAACCAGGGTATTGCTCTCTCCCCGAGATTATTAAGACGTCATTATAATTTTTAGCAGCAGCCCTGATAAGTGAAATTCCTCCTATATCGATCTTCTCAATGATCTCCTGTTCATCATTTACACTTCTGACAGTCTCTTCAAAAGGATAAAGATCAACTATTACAAGATCTATCTCGGGAATATTGTATCTGGCTATCTGCTCAAGATCATTCTCATTTCCCCGACGAGCCAGGATACCACCGAAAACTGATGGATGAAGTGTTTTTACCCTGCCACCGAGAATAGATGGATAGGTTGTAAGATCTTCTACTTTTTCAGCCGCAATACCCTGTTCCTTTATAAAAGTAAATGTGCCTCCGGTTGAATATATCTTTATACCAAGATCATCAAGGGCCCTAACGATCTGATCAAGCCCATCTTTATAAAATACAGAAATTAATGCACTATTGATTTTTTTCTCGCTCATTGACTGATAATTACGGTTACCATACAAAGTTTCTTCAGGCAAATAAAAATAGATAATTTTTTGTTAACGCCAATAATTAAAACATCATTATCCCTGTTTTAACTTTATGGCAGATTAAAATATGAGTCTTTCGAAATTTAGTATCTTTGATCTCCAATCAGAGTACTTAAAAGGCAAAATGTTTTTAAGGCTTTTCAAAGAAGGATTCCTGTTTGCAATTAACTCGCTAACAGTCAACAAACTAAGAACATTTCTTTCTCTTTTTGGAATAACAATAGGGATTTTCTGCATAATTTCTGTTTTTACTGTCCTTGACTGGCTTGAAAAATCAATACGTGACAGTATTGACTCTATGGGCAGTAATGTCATTTATGTTCAGAAATACCCCTGGTCCTTTGATTCAAACATAGAATACTGGGATATAATAAAATGGCCATCTGTTTCCGTCAAAGATTACCAGGTTTTAAAAGAAAAGTCAGTGAAAGCAGCGGCAATATCATTTATCATAGGCGAATCAAAGACAATAAAATACAGAAATAATATTGCAAATGATGCATTAGTAGCAGCAGTGACTGATGATCTTGAAAAAGTCCTTGCATTTGAGATCGACAAGGGAAGGTATTTCTCCGCTTCAGAGTTTCCAAATGCCAGCAATGTAGCTGTTCTTGGAGCTGAAATTGCTGAAAAACTTTTTGAAAATGCAAATCCTGTTGACAAAGAAATAACAATTGCCGGACGGAAGGCAAGGATAATAGGTGTTCTTAAAAAGGAAGGACAAGGAGTAGTTTCGCTGTCCAATATTGATCAGATAACAATTGTACCGATGAAATTCGGAGCAGGTTTTATTAATTTCCGGAACAGGTTCTCAGATAACCAGATGATAATAAGGGCAAAAAATAATGTCCCTATACAGGAATTATCTGACGAAGTAATAATGATACTCAGAGCTTCAAGGCGATTGAAGCCAACTGAAGATAATAATTTCTCAGTTAACAATGCAACAATGCTTTCTCAGGGATTTGATTCTGTTTTTGCAGGCATAAACCTGGGAGGCTGGCTGATCGGAGGATTTGCAATGCTTGTTGGCGGATTCGGCATAGCGAACATTATGTTCGTCTCAGTCAGGGAAAGGACAAATATGATCGGGATTCAGAAAGCACTGGGTGCTAAAAGATTTTTTATCCTTCAGCAATTCCTTGTTGAATCTGTAATTCTATCTATACTGGGAGGAATATTCGGATTATTCCTGATATTCATAGCAACACTCTTCATTAACTACCTGTACGACCTTAATATGCATCTTACTATTGGAAATATTCTGCTTGCAATCTTTGTATCAGGGTTGATAGGTGTAGTTGCAGGCTATGCACCGGCATATTCTGCTGCAAAAATGAATCCCGTTGACGCTATCGGGTATTCATTCGGATAGAATCATATTATCCTTTACCCAATTTGTCAGACTAACAAACTGATCAACTGATAGTTGTTCAGGCCTTAAATTAAGATCCCCGTAATCTTCATTCTTCAGTTTGAACACTGCCCTTATCGAATTCCGGAGTATTTTTCGCCTCTGATTGAATGCAGCCTTGACAACTCTTATAAACAGTGCTTCATCACAGTCAAGTACCTCAAATGTATTGCGTCTTAAGCGTACGACTCCTGATCTAACCTTAGGCCGTGGGACAAAGACATCAGGTTCTACTGTAAAAAGATATTCAGTACTATAATAAGCATGGATCAGGACACTGAGGATCCCATACATCCTTGAACCCGAAGAAGCACAGATCCTTTCAGCCACCTCCTTCTGAAACATGCCACAGACCTCAACAACCTTGTCACGGTGATCCAGAATCTTAAAAAGTATCTGGCTGGATATATTATAGGGGAAATTCCCGATTACAGCAATTTTATTATTGAAACACGAATCAATATCCATATCCAGAAAATCCCCTCTGATTATTTCATTCAACTGCGGATATTTTTTCCTGAGGAAATAAAACGACTCATTATCTATTTCAATTACCCTGAAATCAGGGAAAGCTCTTTTCAGTATAAATTCCGTCAGCATCCCGGTACCGGGGCCGATTTCAAGCACAGACTCATAGCCTTCACCTGTAAGAGAACCAGCAATTTTCTGAGCAATATTCCGATCCTTAAGGAAATGTTGCCCGAGATTCTTTTTAGGCCTTATTTTATTCATTATTCAGCAAAACGCAGTTGCAAAATATCATCAAAATTCTTTCCAGCCAGCCATAAAAGAAGCTGCATTATTATATTTCTTTATAGACGTTGAAAGTCCTGAAACTATAAAATATTTTTTTCCTGCTCAAACATCCGTCCACACTTATATGCGAACTTCATCAGCTGGAGGAAAACAAGCATAAAAGTAAATAATAAATATTAACTGAAGTCCGTGTGAATAATGATATTTGAAGGATCAGTGAAAAACCCATGCAATAATCAATAATCAATCAGCGTCTTGAGTCTTGAGTATCTGAAGTGCCTATTGCAAACTAATTAAATGCCTGTATAATCTTTGTAACTTAATTTTACATATCTTCGCCTATATTTTTCGGGTTATCCGATGGATTGGTCATTCGATAAAATTATAAACAGGGAGGGAACTGATTCTGTCAAGTATGATCTCCGGCAGGAGATCTTCGGAAGGAATGATATAATTCCGATGTGGGTTGCCGATATGGATTTTAGAACCCCTCCTTTCATTACAGAAAGACTGAAAAACAGGCTAAAACACGAGATCTTAGGGTATTCATTCCGCCCTCCGGAATATTTTAGTTCAATTATCCGATGGCTTCATGATCGCCATAACTGGAATATTGAAAAGGAGTGGATCTGCTTCAGTCCGGGAATAGTCCCGGCACTTAATCTGTGTACCCTTGCATTCACAAGACCGGGCGATTCTGTCATAATCCAGCCTCCCGTATATTTCCCTTTCTTTTCAGCTGTTGAAAACCATGGCCGTGAACTGATTTATAATAAACTTATTATCAAGGATAATAAATGGACAATGGATTTTAAAGGGCTGCTTTCATCAATCACTGAAAAGACAAAAATGATAATAATCTCAAATCCTCATAACCCGGTAGGAAGAGTGTGGTCAGAAAGTGAACTTAAGGAACTTGCCAGGATTTGCCTGGAAAACAACATAATAATTCTTTCGGATGAGATTCATTGTGATCTGATAATGCCCGGATTTACTCACAGACCGGTTGCCAATATTTCAGAAGGGATAGCTGATATAACCGTAACGTGCATTGCCCCCAGCAAAACCTTCAACCTTGCCGGATTATCAACATCGTCGGTCATTATTCCAAATTCCGTTTTGAGGAAATATTTCAAAAAGAAGATCGATGACCTTCATATCGGGAACGGCAATATTTTTGGTACTGAAGCATCAATAGCAGCATACTCTGAAGGCCATGAATGGGTCGATGCCCTTATGAATTACATAGAACGTAACGCCAGGTTTGTGACAGACTATTGCAATGACTTTATTCCTGAAATAGTGCCTGTAAAACCGGAAGGTACATATTTGATATGGCTTGATTGTAAAAAACTAATGACCGGTACGAAAGAGTTGCAGGATTTCTTTGTAAAGAATGCAGGAGTCGGCATGAATGAAGGCTCACAGTTCGGACCGGGCGGAAAAGGTTTTATGCGAATGAACCTTGCGACTTCATTTCAAAAAGTCGAAGAAGCTATGATCAGGATTGGAAAAGCTGTTGCAGCTATCAGATAATCATATCATTACAAGAGGAAAGCAGAAAAATATTAAACTTACGGATCAGGAAAATACAGAATATTGCTTAAAGACTGGGAATCGCTTTTTATAAATATCAATGACAAAGGAAATGAAGGGCCTTAAGCATGTCACTATTCTCTGCGTCCTCTGCTCTCTTCAACAATCGCCCTGTGAGCCATCAGCCTGATAGCATTTATCTTTATGAATCCTTTGCTGTCTGTCTGATCAAATCCGCCCTCGATATCCATACTTGCAAGCTTAGCGTTGTATAATGAAGAAGGAGACTCTCTCCCTTCAATTATAACATTACCTTTATACAAACAGAGATGCACACTCCCGTCAATAAGCTCCTGACTTTTCTGAATTGCTGCCATAAGAAAATCCATTTCAGGACTGAACCAGAAACCATTGTAAATCAATTCTGCAAATTTAGGGCTAAGCATACTTACAAGCCTTTTCACTTCCCGGTCCATAGCTATACCTTCAATATCCTTGTGGGCTATATGCAGAACAGTCGCTGCAGGAGTCTCATAAATACCGCGTGATTTAATGCCAACGAACCTGTTTTCAACCATATCAAGAAGTCCTATCCCGTTCCTGCCTGCAATCTCATTCAGGTATACAAACATCTCGTAAGGATCCTCTTTGACATTACCGTCATCCTTGTTTATGACTTTAACAGGCAGTCCGTTTCTGAAATGCACTACTATTCGTGTTTCCGTATCAGGTGCATCCTGCGGCATTACCATTTTTTTAAGCATGTTTTTATTCAGGGTATACATAGGATTCTCAAGTACCCCGGCTTCATGACTTATATGCATCAGGTTCTCGTCTTCGCCATAGGGTTTGTCTATACTTGCTTTTACAGGTATTTTTTTTTCAGATGCATATTTCAGCATATCTGTCCTGCCTTTGAACTGAGTAAGGAATTCTTTATCCTTCCAGGGTGAAATTACCTTCACACCAGGCATAAGAGCATGGTAAGAAAGCTCAAATCTCACCTGATCATTGCCCTTGCCTGTTGCACCATGAGCCACAGCACCAGCTCCTTCCTGCTTCGCAACTTCGATCTGTTCCTTGGCAATCAGCGGTCTGGCAAGTGCTGTACCTAACAAATACCTGTCTTCATAGATAGCATTTGCCATTATTGCCTTGAATACATAATCCTCAACAAATTCTTTTTTGAGATCAGATATTATAACTTTCGATGCCCCAAGAAGCCGGGCCTTTTTCTCACATTCGTCAAAATCCTCAGCCTGCCCCACATCAGCTATAAAGGCAACCACATCATAGTCCTTTTCTATAAGCCATTTCAGTATTACTGAACTATCAAGCCCTCCGCTGTAGGCTAAAATCACTTTTTCTTTCATTTTGTTGTCACTATTAACAGTTAAATAATTTTTTATCCATATTTATATCCTTACCCTTTTTTCACCTGCTCATGGAGTCCCGGCAAAATGATCTCAAGACAAGTGTGTATCTGCGAATTTGTAATACCGTCTCTCGGTATTATAAGTATAGTGTCATCCCCCGCAATCGTTCCGGCAATCTCATATCTGGAAGAATTGTCAATATAAAAGGCTGTATTGCTTGCATTCCCCGGAAGAGTTTTTATAACAATCAATCCCCGGGCATCAATAATATCACGTATAACAGGTAATAGCTGAATATTACCGGGCAAAACTGCCGGGCCACCGGGATTATCGGTTAATGCATATCTGTATCCGCCCTTGCCGTCTGCTATCCTCCCTGCGCCCAATTGCCGCAAGTCTCGCGATAAAGTAGCCTGGGTACAGCTAATACCTTTTGCCCTCAGTCTCTTTAGCAATAATTCCTGAGAAGAAATATTCTCCCCGGTAATTATTTTCTCTATCAACGAAAGACGTTTAATTTTTTGCATAATTATTCAATAACATTGCAAATATATTCATTTTATCTGCAAAATGATGGAATTATTTTTTATACTATTTTTAGCCTTAAATCTGGAAAATGACAGACGACATTAAAAAGGCAGTTATCCTTGGATCGGGTGCGCTTAAAACCGGAGAAGCAGGAGAGTTTGACTATTCGGGCTCACAGGCTTTAAAAGCGCTGAGAGAAGAAGGGATACAAACAGTACTTAATTGCGGGACAAAACTGCACAAAGCAGATGTTTTTGAAAAGCATAATGTAAAAGTACTTGGAACATCTGCTCTTTCCATCGACAGGGCTGAGAACAGGCATAAGTTCTCGGAGATGCTTGATATTCTCAAGGTCGATCTTGTAATAAACATACCGAAAAACCTCAGCGCTTCCGAACTAAATAACGAGTATTCAATAAGGAGAAACGCTGTTGATTATAATGCCCCGCTGATAACAAACGCCAGACTGACAAGTGCATTTATCCTGGCTTTTTGCCGGCTGGGTACCGATAATCTGGCTATTAAGAGTTGGGATGAATATAAATAGAGGGTTGAAGAGGGAGATGTATGATTTTAAAAGACAACTTGCAGAAAAAAACGATGTTGCAGGATTAAGGCTTTATGTCGAATCCCACAATTCAGTTGCAAGAAAAACATATGAATCTCCGGGTATGAACTCAGAGCACTATTCTTTTTATGAATGGATGAGGAAATAAATAATGGAATGGATCCTTCTCATATTTGTCATCCCTTATGTTTTTATTCTGGCTAACATTTTCCTGCAACTAAAAAAAATACAACCCTGTAATCATTCTGATAACGCCGGGGAATTTATTTCTGTTATAGTACCCTGTCGTAATGCTGCAGAGCACCTCCCCGGGTTTATAAAATGTATCAGAAACCAAAATTATGACAGTGATCTTTTCGAACTTATAATAATAGATGATAATTCTGATGATCCTTCATATATTCCTGATAGTGAACACAGCAGCTTAAAGAACCTGAAAGTCCTGAAAAATGAGGGCAGAGGGAAAAAAAAGGCAATAATGACAGGCGTTTCAGCTTCAGCGGGAAGTTACATAATAACTACTGATGCTGATTGCCTTCCCGGGGAAAAATGGTTAAGTACAATAGCTGCTTCCATTCAGGACAGCAGGCCTGATATGCTTATTTGTCCTGTGATGCTGGAAAGCAAACCCGGATTCTTTAACATTTTTCAGGAGCTTGAATTCCTTGGCTTGCAAGGGATTACTGCCGGAACAGCAGTGGCGAAACGGCCAGTTATGTGCAACGGGGCTAATCTTGTTTTCAAGAAAGAAACATATTTGGTCAATGTAAATAATCTCCATCCGGAAATCCTTTCAGGAGACGATATATTCCTTCTTCACAGTTTAAAGAAAAACCATAATAATATTATTAAATGGCTGGAGTCTGAGGATACTGTTATGATAACAGCATCTTCCGCGACATTTAAGGATTATATTAATCAGAGGAACAGGTGGATATCAAAAGCCGGGGCATATAGTGACAGGGATACAATTATTTTAGGTCTTGTAACATTCATTGCTGTTCTAACCCAGATTGTTACATTATTGACTGGTATCTTCAGACCTGAACTTCTTTTGGTTTTTGCAGCTACTGTTCTGTTGAAATCGTTCCCCGATTACCTTATCCTTGGGAACACATGCAAAAGGTATGGCAAGGCACAACTGATGAAATGGTTTCTTCCCTGTCAGCTAATATATCCTTTCTATGTTGCTGCTGTTGTTGTAAGATCTGTTTTTCCAGGGTCAGATTGGAATAAAGCAACACATTAGTTCCCCATTTCAGAAAGGAACTTGATCCTCACAAGTCTTATCTCCTCCTCTTCAAAATCATTGCCCAACTCATTCATGGCTTCTTCGAGAGAATCGGATTTTGCTTCTTCCCTGAAATAAGAATATATTTCATGTTGACGCTCCTCATCAATTACCATATCTATATAGTAGTCAAGGTTAAGACGAGTACCTGAATTAACTATTGCTTCTATTTCTGATAACAGTTCATTCATCTCAAGGCCCTTGGCTTCAGCTATATCTTCAAAAGGCCGTTTCATATCGATACTCTGAATAATATAGACTTTAATCCCTGATTTATTTATAACAGATTTGACAACCATATCGAGAGGCCTGATAATCTCCTTTTCCTCGACATATTTTTTTATTATTTCCACAAACTCTTTTCCGTATCGCTGGGCTTTACCTGCTCCCACGCCCGAAATGTTTTGAAGTTCATCGATTGTTACCGGATACTGGATTGCCATATCTTCGAGTGACGGATCCTGGAAGATCACAAAAGGAGGGATCTTTTTCTGTTTTGATATTTTTTTCCTGAGATCTTTCAGGATACTAAACAGTTCCTCATCAACAGCGGCCGTCTTTGCCCCGAAAACATTCTCTTCATCAGATAATTCAGCATAATCATGATCCTCAGCAAGCATAAAGGAGCTGGGGTTTTCAATGAAATCCAGTCCGGCCTCGGTCACGTTGAGAAGACCATAGTTCTCAATGTCTTTAGTAAGGAATTTAGCTATCAGGGCCTGTCTGATAACCATGTTCCAGTATTTTTCATCTTTCTCTACATCAATGCCAAAAAATTCGAGCTTATGATGCTTATATGACTTAATGGCAGATGTCAATTTCCCTGCAAGAATATGAGCTATATGATCAGCTTTGAATTTCTCTTTTACAGCCAGGACTGTTTCAAGCACATTTACAACGGATTCGCTTCCTTCAAACTGTTCTTTTGGATGAAGACAATTATCACAGGCTTCACAGTTGTCGTTCGGATATTCCTCCCCGAAATAATGAAGAAGCAACTTTCTTCGACATACTGAGGATTCAGCATATGATACAGTTTCCAGCAACAGATGTTTGCCTATTTCCTGTTCAGCAATTGGTTTGCCCTGCATGAATTTTTCAAGCTTGACTATATCATCATAGCTGTAGTAGGCAATACAATTCCCTTCTCCTCCGTCACGTCCTGCACGACCTGTTTCCTGGTAATAACCCTCAAGGCTTTTGGGAATATCATAGTGAATAACGAATCGAACATCTGGTTTGTCGATACCCATTCCGAATGCGATCGTTGCCACTATAACATCAGCTTCTTCCATAAGGAATTTATCCTGGTTCTCAGTCCTTGTGGCAGAATCCATTCCAGCATGGTAAGGCAATGCTTTAATACCATTTACCACCAGTAACTCAGCCATCTCCTCAACTTTCTTACGGCTCAGACAGTAGATTATTCCAGATTTCCCCGGATTATTTTTTATGTACTTTATTATTTCTTTTGAGACATCCTGTTTGGATTTGACTTCGTAATAGAGGTTTGGTCTGTTGAATGAGGATTTAAAAACATCAGCCTGCAGAATACCCAGATTTTTCTGGATATCATGCTGAACCTTTGGAGTAGCTGTTGCTGTAAGAGCTATTATCGGTGAACGTCCAATAGTGTCTATCAAAGGCCGTATGCGCCGGTATTCCGGCCTGAAATCATGTCCCCATTCCGAAATGCAATGAGCCTCATCTATTGCATAGAATGAAACTTTTATATTTTGAAGAAATTCAATATTTTCTTCCTTTGTAAGAGATTCCGGAGCTACATATAACAATTTTGTGTCCTGCGTAAGTACATCATTTTTTACCTTGGCTATCTCAGTCTTTGTAAGCGACGAATTAAGAAAATGGGCAACATCATCACTTGTACTGAAATTACGCATTGCATCAACCTGATTCTTCATCAATGCAATCAGAGGAGAGATGACAATGGCAGTCCCTTCACACATCACTGCCGGCAACTGATAACATAAGGACTTCCCCCCCCCTGTCGGCATAAGAACAAATGTATCCCTTCCCGCCAGCACATTCTTTATTATATTTTTCTGATTACCTTTAAAAGTATCAAATCCAAAATACTTTTTTAAATATTCATGTATCTTCTGATCACTAACCATCACTTAAACTTCCAAATTTCTCTGATTCGCTTTAAATACTTTTTATTCGTTCTTATAAATATAATAGTTTTCTATTTGAAAATATAATCATTAACAAAAATGTTATTCTCAATTCAAGATATCATAATGTTGATATTGTTTTACATAAGAAGATTTATCATCTTTACACGCTGATTTTTTAAAAAAAATCCGAATCTGCATTATGGCATTAAAAGGGAAAAAAGAGGGGAAAAATGATGGCGAGATGTCATTTCTGGAGCATCTTGAGGAATTAAGATGGCATATTATCCGTTCCGTTATTGCTATCGTTGTTTTCATGATTGTAGCTTTTGTTTTCAAAAACATGCTCTTTGACAACATAATTCTGGCTCCCAAGAGTCCCACTTTCCCAACTAACAGGTTTTTATGTAATTTCAGTCATTTTCTTGCTGCAAAATTGAATTTCAGTGACCCTGATGTTCTCTGTATAAATAAACAAGAATTGAACCTTATAAGCATAAAAATGTCGGGGCAGATCACAACCCATATTGTTGTTGCTCTTGTTGCCGGTCTCATTATTGCTTTTCCTTTTGTGATACGTGAATTCTGGAGTTTTTTCAGGCCTGCCTTGCATGCAAATGAAGCCAGATATGCCCGTGGTGCTGTACTTGCATCATCTTTCCTCTTTTTTGCGGGTGTGCTGTTTGGATATTTCCTCCTTGCCCCTCTTTCAGTACACTTTCTTGGCTCTTACCGTATAAGTGAAACTGTTGTTAACCAGATCAATATAAGATCCTATATCGGAACTATTACTTCAATCTGTCTGGCTACAGGTCTGATTTTCGAGCTCCCTATCATTGCCTTTTTTCTTACCAAAATAGGTATAATAACACCTGAGTTCATGAAAAAATACCGCAGGCATGCTATTGTGATCATTATTATCGTTGCTGCAATAATTACACCTCCGGATGTGTTCTCTCAAATGCTTGTTGCTATACCTCTTCTCCTGCTTTATGAAGTTAGCATAGGTATATCGGCCAGGGTTATAAAAAAGAAAGAAAAGGATCATAAAGAGTTCATGGAAGAGAATTCTTCCGAAGAAATTGTAAAAGAGACAAGCTGACATCCAATGAAACTTTACACCAAAGACCTGGTAAAGAAATATCACAATCGTGCTGTAGTTGATCATGTATCCATTGAGGTTGAACAGGGGGAAATAGTTGGTCTTCTTGGCCCTAACGGTGCAGGCAAAACAACTTCCTTTTATATGATCGTAGGCCTTATCAGACCCCGTGAGGGCAAAATCTACCTTGACAATGAAGATATTACATCTCTTCCTGTATATATGAGAGCCCGCAGAGGCATTGGATACCTGGCCCAGGAAGCTTCTGTATTCAGGAATCTATCGGTAGAAAACAATTTACGGGCAGTACTTGAACTATCAAATTTTTCAAAAGCTGAACAGGCTGAAAGACTTGAATCGCTCTTGACCGAATTCGGTCTTCAGAAGATCCGGAAAAGCAAAGGCATCCAGCTTTCGGGAGGCGAAAGAAGAAGGACAGAAATAGCAAGAACTCTTGCATTAAAACCTAAATTCATCCTTCTCGATGAACCTTTTGCCGGAATAGATCCGATCGCTGTTGAAGATATCCAGAGCATAGTATCTCATCTCAAGAATAAGAATATCGGTATCCTGATAACAGATCATAACGTCCATGAAACCCTCTCAATAACCGATCGCGCTTATCTGCTTTTCGAGGGAAGTATACTTAAATCAGGCACCGCCTCTCAACTTGCTGAAGATGAGCTTGTAAGAAAGGTTTACCTTGGTAAAAGTTTTGAATTGAGAAGGTAAGAAACCTGGTTTGTTATTTGCTTAATTTTCTATAATTTTGCGAGGATTTTTCTGCGGATGTGTCGTAATTGGTAGCCGAGCAAGACTTAGGATCTTGTGTCTTAATGACGTGGGGGTTCGAGTCCCTTCATCCGCACAAATTTGACAAACCGCCCTTAACCATTATATTTCAGCGTTTTGGCGGTTTTTATAATCTATAATAAACAATAATTAATATGATTATTACCAAAGAAAACATCGACGATCTGAATGCTGTCCTGAATATACAGATTGAAAAAAACGATTATGAAGAAAAGGTTGAAAGCGTTCTGAAAGATTATCGCAAAAAAGCAAATATAAAAGGATTTCGCCCGGGAATGGTGCCTATCGGTGTCATCAGGAAAATGTACGGAAAGGCTGTCAAGATCGAGGAAATCAACAAAACAGTTTCTGAAAGCATTCATAAATATCTTCATGATGAAAAAATCGATATTCTGGGTGATCCAATGCCAAAGACAGATGACATTCAAAATATTGACTTCGATTTGCAGGATGATTTTAAATTCTCATTTGAGCTTGGACTGGCCCCCGTTTTTGAAATCCCCCTGGACAAGAAAAATAAGGTTAGTCGGTATATTATAGCCATCGACGACAAAATGAAAAATGACTATATATCGAATTATACCCGCCGCTTTGGGGATTTCATAAATGCTGAAATATCTGAGGAAAAAGATATAATTAAGGGTAAACTGGAAGCTCTCGATGAAAACAAAAACATTCTTGCTGATGGTATATCAACAGATGATACTTCCATAGCTATAGATATTATAAAGGATGAGGAAATTAAAAAAGCTTTTATAGAGAAGAAAATAAACGAAACAATCGATTTCAATCTGAGGAAAGCCTTCCCGGATGATAATGAAATTGCCGGATTACTAAGGATAGATAAGGAGCAGCTTGAAAAGGTCAGCGATACCTACAGATTTACAATAAAGGAGATTTCAAGGTTCAGGCCTGCCGAGATAGGCACAGAACTCTTTAATAAGATTTACGGTGAAGACATAGTTAAAACCGAAGAGGATTTCAATAAAAAAATCGAAGAAGAAATAAACGTAAGCCTTAAACGCGAATCGGACTACAAACTGATGCACGATTTAAAAGAGCTTGCAATTGAAAAAACCGAAATGAAATTCCCGGAGGAGTTCCTGAAAAAATGGCTGCTGAATGTTACCGAAAAAGCAAGTCCCGAACAAATTGATAAGGAGTTCGATTCTTTCAGGAAAGATCTCAAGTGGCAACTTATAAAGAACAAGATTGCAAAAGAAACAGATATCAAAATAACTGAGGAAGAGCTCCAGAAAGAAGCAGAGATCATTACAAGGTACCAGTTTAGTCAGTATGGACTTTACTATGCAACTGATGAACAAATATCAAACTATGCAAAAGAGACCCTCAAAAGAGAAGATGATGCCAAGAGAATTGCAGATAAGATATTGGACGATAAAGTATTAGATGCTCTGAAAGAAATTGTTAAAATAGAAGATAAAAATGTTACAGCTGAAGAATTCAATAAGCTTTTTGAATAATAATCAGTTAATTACATCATATTTCTTAATTTTATATCTTTATTCCTAAATCTAAAATATAATTTGACATGAACAACCGTGACGATTTCGGAAAATATGCAAGGAGTAAATTCGGAATAAGCAGCCTTAGTCTTCACAGATATTCTTCTATCTATGGCAACTATATATCTCCGACAATAATTGAAGAAAGACAACTTAATGTTGCATCGATGGATGTATTCTCCCGTTTGATGATGGACAGGATAATTTTTCTCGGATTACCTATTGATGATTATGTGGCAAATATAATACAGGCACAGCTTCTGTACCTTGATTCTTCTGATCCCGGAAAAGATATCCAGATCTATTTCAATACTCCCGGCGGCTCAGTAAGTGCAGGATTGGGCATCTATGACACAATGCAGTATATCTCTGCCGATATCGCCACGATCTGTACAGGCATGGCTGCCTCGATGGGGGCTGTACTCCTAACCGCAGGCACTAAAGGCAAAAGATCCGCACTCAGACATTCCAGGATAATGATACACCAGCCAATGGGAGGCGTTGAAGGGCAGGCTTCTGACATAGAGATACAGGCACGCGAGATCATGAAGTTAAAAAGAGAACTTTTTGAGATAATAGCATTTCACTCAGGAAATCCGGTTGAAAAAGTAGAAAAAGACTCTGACAGGGATCACTGGATGACCTCACAGGAAGCTAAGGACTATGGAATGATAGATGAGATCCTCCAAAAACATGAACTTTAACTGATATGGATAAGTGTTCCTTTTGCGGTAGAACAAAAAAAGAGGCCAATATGCTGATAGCCGGTCTCGAAGGTCATATTTGTGACCACTGCATAGAGCAGGCTTATAGCATTATGAACGAAGAACTTGGAGTCAAAAAGAGTTCTTCCTTCGAAAACATCAACCTTCTCAAACCAATAGAAATAAAAAATTTCCTCGACCAGTATGTTATAGGTCAGGATATGGCAAAGAAAGTTATTTCTGTAGCTGTCTATAATCACTACAAAAGACTGATGCAGAAATCCGATCCCGATGATATTGAGATAGAAAAATCAAATATCATCCTTGTCGGAGAAACAGGTACCGGGAAAACTCTCCTTGCAAAAACAGTCGCCAAAATGCTTCATGTCCCGTTCACAATAGTTGATGCTACAGTCCTGACAGAAGCCGGCTATGTAGGAGAGGATATCGAAAGCCTGCTGACCCGTCTTCTTCAAAATGCTGACTATGATGTTAAAGCTGCAGAAAGAGGGATAGTATTCATTGACGAGATTGATAAGATTGCCCGGAAAGATGGTGATAATCCTTCAATTACCCGTGACGTCTCCGGAGAAGGTGTACAGCAGGGACTCCTCAAACTGCTTGAAGGATCTGTTGTGAATGTTCCGCCACAGGGTGGCCGGAAACATCCTGAACAGAAAATGATACCTGTTGATACAAAAAACATCCTTTTCATCTGTGGCGGCGCCTTTGTCGGTATTGAAAAGAAGATTGCGCAGCGACTCAACACCCAGGTCATAGGTTATGGTGCATCAAAGAACAGGGGGAGAATCGACAAGGACAACCTGTTACAGTATGTTGCACCCCAGGATCTTAGAGCCTTTGGCATGATACCGGAAATCGTTGGCAGACTACCTATTGTAGCCCATCTCGATCCGCTCGATAAAGAAACACTGTACGCTATTCTGACAGAACCAAAAAACGCTCTCGTAAAGCAATATACAAAGCTCTTTAAAATGGACAATATAGATCTTGTCTTCGCAGATGGGGTCCTTGATTTTATTGTCGACAAGGCAGTTGAATTCAAACTGGGAGCACGTGGCCTGAGATCGATTTGTGAAACAATTATGCTTGATGCCATGTTTGAAACTCCTTCTGTCGAAAAAGATGAGCTTGTTATTACAATCGATTATGCAAGCAATAAGCTCAAGCGTATAGATATGAAGGTGCTTAATAAAGCATCCTGAATTTAATTCACTACAGTAAAGCCCCGCTGTTCCTGTTGTTTAAAGGCGTATACACCTGACCCCAGCTTACAGGGGGAGATGTGAAATTAATTCTCAGCTATTTCTTCCTGTCGTAAATAACATATGTATAAGGAATACCTGCAGAGATCCCGGGATTATATGCTTCCTGATAAATTACCTTCCAAATTGCAGAATCTATCTCAGGGAAAAACACATCAGCCTCAGCTTTGCTATGTACAAAAGTTATATAGAGCCTGTCGGCAAGAGGCATAAACTGCCTGTAAATACTTCCTCCCCCGATAACGAAAATTTCTGTGCTGCCAGAACATTTTTCAAGTGAATCACTTATGGAATATGCCATTATTGCCCCTTCAAATGTTTCACCCGGCATATCAGTAAGTACGATATTCCTTCTTCCGGGCAATGGCTTTCTGGGAAGCGATTCCCATGTTTTCTTACCCATTATGACTGTTTTTCCGTACGTAAGCTTCTTAAACCTCTTAAGATCTTCCGAAATATGCCATAAGAGTTCATTATTCATTCCAATACCCAGATCTTCAGATACAGCTACTATCATTGAAATCATACCTGTACAGATTATACTGAAATTGCGCCTTTTATATGAGGATGAGCCACATAATTTACCAGTGCAAAATCTTCAAAACGGAAACTGAAAATATCATTTACTGAAGGATTGATCTTCATTTCCGGCAACTTAAAAGGCTCTCTTGTCAGTTGAAGTTTTACCTGCTCAATATGATTGAGATAAATATGTGCGTCTCCAAGGGTATGAATGAATTCACCCGGTTTTAATCCTGTTACCTGGGTAATCATGAGTGTAAGCAAAGCATATGAAGCTATATTGAAAGGCACTCCGATGAATATGTCACAACTTCTCTGATAAAGCTGGCATGATAATTTACCGTCGGCAACATAGAACTGGAAAAGGGCATGACATGGAGGAAGAGCCATTTTAGGTATCTCTCCAACATTCCAGGCGCTCACAATAAGTCTTCTTGAATCAGGATTCTTCTTTATCTCTTCAATAACATCCTTCAGCTGGTCTATCTTTCTCCCGTCTGCAGCAGGCCATGATCGCCACTGGTAGCCATAAACCGGCCCCAGGTTGCCATCCTTGTCAGCCCACTCATCCCATATACTCACTCCATTATCTTTCAGGTATTTAATATTTGTATCGCCCAAGATAAACCAAAGAAGTTCATGAATAATTGATCTTAAATGCAATTTTTTGGTTGTCAGAAGAGGGAAACCCTCTGCAAGGTCAAAACGCATCTGGTATCCGAAAACACTTATCGTGCCTGTTCCGGTCCTGTCATGCTTTTCTTTCCCGTTCTTCAATACATTGTCAAGAAGATCCAGATATTGCTTCATTACAGTTTTCTTTTTTCCTTCCTTTTTTCAATCTCATCCCTGATTGATGCTGCCCTTTCATAGTCTTCTATTTGTACAGCTTCATCTATCATTTTATAGAGCTCTTCATCAGAAAAGGATGAATATCTCGAACCTGCCTTGGCAGGACTTTCAACTTCTCTCTGTACCGATAGTTCAGCTTCAGAAGGACTGTTAGTCAATTGTGCTTTTTCAAGGATATCTTCATTAATATATATTGGACATCCGAAACGAAGGGCAAGAGCAACGGCATCTGATGTTCTGCTATCAATCAGGTATTCTTTTTCTCCGTTATTACAAACAAGCTTCGAAAAAAATACACCTTCCTCCAGTTTATCAATCATCACTTCAATTACTGCAATATTGAACTGATCGGCAAACTTCTTGAACAGGTCGTGGGTAAGAGGACGCGGAGGATCCAGGTTTTCAAGCTTGATGACTATTGCCTGAGCCTCAAAACCACCAATAATGATCGGTATCCTTCTGTCTCCGTTCTCTTCAATAAGCAACAGGGCATAAGCTCCGGATTGCGTCTGACTATATGAAATACCCATTACTTTCAGCTTGACTCTCTTCATATCAATTATCTATACACAAATAAAACATCTCTTTGTCTAGCCTCTGACAAATATAAAGATAATAGCGGAATTATAATATTGTTGCTTTTTACACTTTACAAAATCGACATCACACCGTCAATGATGTAAAGCATAACATAACATTTGTAAGCCGAACAGATCCCCCCTTTGTATTTTCCACAGGGGATAAAAAAATGTATGAAAGCTCTATCAATGATTGAACCTGATTCATTAAAAAACAACATATTGATTTGTAAATTATCTATTTTAATTATCTTTGCAGTCCAAATTAAGAATAATCCGTCAGGGCTCAGTGAAGTTATAAGATCCTTGAATCCTATACGCCTAACGGAGTAATATAATAAATAAATACAATGTACGCTATTGTTGAAATTGCAGGTCAGCAATTTAAAGTTGAAGAAGGAATGAAGATCTTCGTTCACAGACTGGATGTGAACGAAGGAGATAAGATCAATTTTGATCAGGTGCTTCTTGTTGAAGATGAAGGCAAAATTACCGTTGGGGAACCTGTTGTAAAAGAGGCCTTTGTAGAGGCTCAGGTGATCAATCAGGTAAAAGGCGATAAGGTGATAGTATTTAAAAAGAAAAGGAAAAAAGGTTACAGGACCAAAAATGGACACCGCCAGCAGTTTACCCAAATTGAAATAATAAGCATCAACGGAAAAAAGACTAAGCTCACCTCTCCGAAAAAAGAAGTTGCTGTTGCAAGCGATGAAACTGTGAAAGAAGAAAAACCGGTTGAAAAGAAAAAGACTGAATCCAAAAAGTCTGTTTCAAAAAAAGCTGATGACAAGAAAGAACCGGCAAAGAAAGTCTCCATAAAGAAACCCGCAGCAAAAAAGACTGCTGAAAAGAAACCGGAAAAAGGAGAAGCCTGAAAAAGTAATTAAGAACTAAAAATATATAATTATGGCACACAAGAAAGGAGCAGGTAGTTCACG
>ERZ795031.499-NODE-499-length-48217-cov-6.284124_pt1 | contig 48217 bp, 40 predicted proteins | sample MGYA00375123_ERZ795031 | MGnify/ENA primary metagenome ERZ795031 (study PRJEB30166, sample SAMN05720159) | activated sludge metagenome | isolation source: anaerobic digester from wastewater treatment plant | place: USA | collected 2015-04-21 ...
GGCTGGAAGAACTTGGAATTTCACCCGGCAGCGGCTTTGTTGTCCTCCATCCTGGCAGCGGCGGGTCGGCGATGGATTGGCCCCTCTCCGGCTTCGCCATCCTGGCCGATCGCATCCAGGAGGAGCTGTCTCTTACGATAGTGATCACCGGGAACAAAGCGGAGGCCCCGCTCGTTGACCGGTTATGCAGCATGATGCAGAGCAAGCCCAGGCGGCTGGATGGTGCGCTCTCGATCAAGGAGCTTTTGGCCTTGTTGAGCCGGGCTCATCTGCTGGTGGCGAACAGCACCGGGCCGCTTCACATGGCGGTCGCCGTGGGCTGTCCCGTGGTCGGGCTCTACTGCCCGCTGGCTGCTTGCGCTCCGGTGCGCTGGGGTCCGTATGGACATCTGGACTCTGTGCTGACGCCGCCGCTGCCAGCCTGCGGAAAATGCACGGGAGAGCGCTGTGCCCATTCCAACTGCATGGAATTAATAACCAGCGACCGGGTGTTTGCAAAAGTAAAGGAACAACTCCTGAACAGCGCGGTCATACCGCCGGGGAAAATATGAAAAACTGGAATAAAACAGCCTGGGCGCTCGCTATGCTCTGCGGCGCCCTTTTCACTCTCCATGGTCAAAGCTATACACAAGCCGCGAATCCGGAGGAACTGCGCCTTTTTCCGCACCAGGAGTTTCAGGCGGGCGAATATCTGGAATACCGGGTTCATTTCGGCAAGATGAGCGCCGGCCGGGGATCCCTCTGGCTGAAGGATGGGGAGGAATATAACGGCCGCAGCACCTATCTGCTCACGATGCGGCTCTGGACCAACGATTTTTTCTCCAGCTTTTATCGGGTGGATGACGTCATGACGAGCATTCTCGACCGCGAGGGGCTCTTCCCGTGGGGATATGAGCGGATTCTGCGGGAGGGAAAATTCAAGGCCTTCCGCAAAGCGCGCTTCGATCCCCTCAATGCTCGCGCCTTTGAGGGTAAGGATACACTTGCCGTGCCCTCATACAGTCAGGATGTCCTCTCGATCATCTATTATGTGCGCACCCTTGATCTGAAAGTCGGACAGAAGATCGACCTGGACAGCTATATTGACAAAAACGTCTATCCCCTGACGATGACGGTCGAAAAACAGGAAAAGATCGAGGTGCCGGCCGGCAAATTCGATTGTCTGCTGCTGGTGCCGGGCAAGCGCCCCGGTTCGACGGAGGAGCTCAAGGGAGAGATGTGGATCTGGCTCTCCATGGACGACCGCCGCTTGCCGGTTCGGATCAAGAGCCGTGCGCCGCTGGGATCAGTCAGGATGGAACTCGATAAAGTTAAAATCGAAAACTAGTCCCCCGGCCATTCGCCATGAAAGCCCCGCCCGTAAAACCCCCCGTTTTTCTCTTGGTTCTTAAGCTTCTTCTCGGGGTCAGCGGGGTGCAAGCAGGCGCAGAGGTCAAACCCGCATCCATCAGCGGGTTCGTTCGCGATGCCACCAACAGCGAACCTCTGCCCTACGCCAATGTCTATCTGGATGGGACACGGTTCGGAAGCCTCACCAGCCTGCGCGGCTATTTCGTCATCCCGCATCTGGAGGAAGGGCGCTATCTCTTCACCGTCTCTTTGCTCGGCTATGAGCGCTGGCAACGGGAACTCCGGCTGCGCGCGGGCCAGGACACTGTGCTGGCGATCGCCTTGACCCCCGTGGCGATCCAGATGGGGGAGGTGACCCGGACCGCACAGCGGGAGCGTTTTGAGCGCGAGGTGCAGATTTCCACCACCGCCCTCTCCATGCGCCAGCTTCAGCAAGTGCCGACTCTGGCCGAGGCGGATGTTTTTCGCACCCTGCAGCTGCTGCCAGGGGTGGTCAGCCGCAGCGACTTTTCCAGCCAACTCTACGTCCGGGGGGGCAGCCCGGATCAAAACCTCGTCCTCCTGGATGGGGTCAGCGTCTATAATCCCTTCCATCTCGGCGGTGTCTTCAGCACCTTCAATGTAGACGCGATCAAGGAACTGGAGTTTCTCAGCGGTGGCTTTCCGGTTGAATACGGGGGCCGGCTCTCGTCGGTGCTCTCTATCACCAACCGCGAGGGAGATGCGCGATCGTACGGCGGGGTCGCCAGCATCAGCCTCCTCTCCGCCCGGGCGATGGTCGAGGGCCCCATTCCGGCCGGCTCCTTTCTGATCGCCGGCCGGAGGACCTACTTCGATCAGGTCTTCAAAAAGAGCGACTACGCCTTTCCCTATTATTTTTACGATTTCCAGGGCAAGATCAATCTCGATCTTTCGCATCGCCACCGGCTGACATTCAGCGGTTTCTATGGTGACGATGTCCTCGATTTTTCATCGGAGGCAGAGGATGAAGATGAGCTGGACGTGGATCTGGACTGGGTGTGGGGGAACCGCACCACCAGCCTGAACTGGCGCTACATTATCCGTCCCGATCTCTTTGCAGAGACCCTGCTTTCGCACAGCCGTTTTAAAAACAGGCTCAGTGCGGTCGTCAGCAGCAGCGGCTCGGCCAATCTGGCCCTTAACAACGAGATCGACGATTACAGTGCCCGCACCGATTTCAACTATTTCGGCCTCAGCGGCCACACCATCAAGCTCGGCGGAGCCTACTCCGATCTGGATTTCACCTACGGCATCTCAATCAACGACTATCAACTGTTCTCCTATTCCTCCCGTCCGGCGCTCTTCGCCCTCTACGCCCAGGACCACTGGCAGCTCTATCCCCGGCTGATGCTCAAGGCCGGAGCCCGCGCTGAACACTACAGCCTCGGCGACCGCTGGTTCCTCTCGCCCAGGCTGGGAGTGCAGTATCAGCTGACCTCCAACCTTGCCCTCAAGGCGAGCTTTGGCCACTACACCCAATATCTCACAACCGTGGCCAGCGGTGAACAGAACTTTGCCTTTATGGATCTCTGGCTGCCCATCAACGCTTCCTACGATCCCCAGACCGCCAGACACTACGTCGCCGGTCTGGAATGGTGGCTGCCGCACGAACTGATCTTCACCTTCGAAGGCTATTATAAGACCTTTTCCGGCCTTCTCGATCTGAATGAACAGGGGATTGCCTCTGACCCGACGGATGACTATTTTATCGCGGAGGGCACGGCGCGGGGCGTTGAATTGATGGTCAAGCGGCAGACGGGCAACCTGCAGGGATGGCTGGGCTACACCTGGAGCCGGACCCGCCGGCAATCGGGCATGATATCCTACTATCCCAAGTATGATCAGCGGCATGCCTTCCATCTTGTGCTCAACTACACACTCGGCCGGGGATGGACCCTCGGCACCGTCTTTTCCTATGGTTCAGGCATGCCCTATACCCCGATGCCTGGCAAGTACATGCACTACGAGTGGCGGCTCGATGAAAACGCTCTCAAAGGCGAGTTAACGGACCGGCCGGGAGGGAGAAACAGCGCCCGCTATCCTCTTTATCACCGTATGGATCTAAGCCTGCGCAAGCAGGGGCGCCTCTTCGGAATCTCCACCTCGCCCTATCTCCAGATCATCAATCTCTACAATCACAAGAATGTCTTTTTCTACTTCTGGGATCATGATGTCAATCCGTCCCGCCTGACGACGGTCACCATGTTCCCGCTGCTGCCGACGGTGGGGGTGGACTTTGCCTTCTAGACTCTTGAAAGCACTCCTCCCGGCCTTCATCCTGCTCCTGGCGTGCGACCATGGGCCGGATGTCAATGAGTTCAATTACGAACCGGAGGTCAATCTCTTCGCCCTTCTGCTGCTGAATTCCCAGCAGACGATCATCCGTCTGGAAGAGACCAGCCGCAGCATGGATCCCCTGCCCGATGACCGGGGCATTGCAGGAGCGGAGCTCTCTATCCAGGGGGGGGAGCAGCGGGTGGCATACAGGCATCAGGGGGGCGGCATCTATGCGGAAGAAGGTGAAAAGCTGCGGCTCATCCCCGGTGTAACTTACGAACTTTTGGCGCTTTTGCCTGATGGCCGCCGGGTTGAAGCCGAATGCACCATGCCGGTTCCACCTGATATCATCGCGCCGGCCGAGCAGGAGCGGGTGGAGGCCTATGCCTCTCTGCCCATCTCATGGCGCGGAGAGCAGGGAACGCCCGGTTATATTGTCAGCGTGCGGGGCATCACCAGCGGCCACAACGCCGAAACGAAGACCGATTCGACGGCGGTCGATTTTTTCCCCTTTTATCTGGCACAGCCGGATCGCTATGTCCTCAAGGTGGCGGCGGTGGACCGCAATTATAATGAATACCTGCGTGTCCAGGAGGATGAGGTCCCGATCTGGCGAGTCCGGGGCGGGATCGGGGTTTTCGGCGCCATGGCCTGGGATGAACATGTGATCATCGCTCAATGAGGTGGATATGAACAAGATACTGCCGGCCGATACCAACACGGTCTTGCTGTTGCTGCTTGTGGTCTCCACGATTGCAGCCTTTATGATGCTGGGATTCGGCGGCTCGGCAGGGCGCAAGAAGAAGGCGCCTGCGCGGAAAAAGTCCAGGACGCCCTCAAAAAGCTTGCTGCTGATGCTGCTTCTGGCCGCCTCGGCCATGGTTTTGCTCTTTTTTGCGGTCTATCTTCACTATTATACCCCGCTCAAAGGTGAGACCCGCGTCGCCCGTGTGGAATTCGAAAAGGAGGGCGGCAGCAAGGGGGATTTCAGTCTCATCCTGATTCCCTACGAGAATGGCCAGCCCGGCAAGGCGCAATCCTATCCCATCAAGGGAGCCGCCTGGTCGCTCAAGGGAGAGGTACTGCACTGGAAACCGGCGCTCGGAAAAGTCGGTCTGCGCACGATGTTCCGCCTGACGGCGATCGATGGCCATTACGGTCAGGGCGGCAGTGCACGCAAGGGGAGTGAGGTGAAACTGACCGGAACCGCCGCGGAGGGAATCTGGAAGGCAGTGCAGGGGGCCAACCGGATATTCAAGGCGGCCCGCATCACTACCCATCGCAGCGGCAGGGTGGATCCGCTCTGGTCAGGCGGGTATGATGTCTATGCGGATGAAGAAGGAGTGAGGATCGAGAGCGCGGGGAAAACGCCGGCGGCTCTCAAGCGCGAGAGTAGGGAAGCAGCGCCGCATCAGGAGCGGCGCTATCCGCGTCGTCCGGAGGATGTGCGGCACTAGAGTCCCCAGCCTCCGCTGACGGGGATGTGGGCGCCGGTGACGTAGGCGGCCTCTTCGCTGCACAGGTAGAGCAGAGCGCCGGCCAGATCCTCGGCGGTGCCGGGGCGGCCGGCAGGGATCCTCGCGGCAGCGGCGCGGCGGCCAGATGCGTTCAGGGTGCCGTTGTCCATGAGGCCGGGGGCTAGGACGTTGACGGTGATATGGTGTGGGGCCCCTTCGACGGCAAGGGATTTGCTCAGGATGAGAACGCCGGTTTTGGCAATGGCGTAGGGGAGGACCTGACGATAGGCCTGAATCCGGTCGCTGTTAGCCAGGCCGATATTAATGATGCGGCCCCAATGCTGCGCCACCATTACCGGCCAGAAGGCCCGGCAGAGATAATAGACGCTGTTGAGATTGCCCTCCACCATCTCCTCCCATTCCGCCGGCGTCAGTTCATTCCATGGTTTTTCGATAAATGGCCCGACATTATTGACGAGGATATCGAGGCGGCCGAACCGCACAAGGACCTCTTCCTGCAGCCGGCCGGCCTCTTCCGACCGGCGGAGATCAGCCTTAAAGAGGTCTGCTTCAACCCCCTGCGCATGCAGCTCCTCGACCAGCCGGGCGGCCTCCCGGTTGCTTTGGCGATAGTGGATCGCCAGCGCTGCGCCGCGGTCGGCGAGGGCGCAGGCCATGCCCCGCCCCAATCCCCTGGCGCTGCCGGTCACCAGCGCGACCCTTCCCTCCAGTCTTCTCTCTGTGCCGCTCATATGATAATCCGCATGGTTGTTCCCTTGCCGATATGGGTCTCCTTGATGAAGAGACGGCCGTGGTGGTATTCTTCAATGATCCGCTTGGCGAAATTCAGCCCCAGGCCCCATCCCCTTTTTTTCGTGCTGTAGCCCGCCTTGAAGACATCATTGCGCCGTTTTGCGGTGATCCCGGCGCCGTTGTCACTGATGTCGATGGCAACGCGTTTTTTGCCCGTAAGCAGGGTGGTGGTGATTTCAATTCTTCCTCGTTTGCCCTTCACCGCGTCGATGGCATTCTTGACCAGGTTCTCGATCGCCCATTCGAAAAGCTCGCGGTTGAGGGGCACGGGTTTGAGCTCGCTGTAATTCTCGATCAGTTCTATGGGATTTCCCGATTTGGGCAGTCGCTTGCGCAGGTAGGCGCAGACATCGTGCAGGATCGGCTGGAGATCCTGGGGATCGAGCAGGGTTTCGGAGCCGATGTGGGAGAAGCGGGCGGCGATTTTTTCGAGCCGTTTGATATCCGCCTCCATATCCGTCAGGGTCTGTTCCCGGTTGGGCCCCTCGTGGTTGGAGGATTTGAGCAGTTCAAGCCAGCCCATGAGGGAGGAGATGGGGGTGCCGAGCTGATGGGCGGTTTCCTTGGCCATGCCCACCCAGATGAAGCGCTGCTCGCTGCTCTTGATGCTGCGGAAGCTGAGAAAGGCCACGAGCACCAGCAGCCCGAGACCGCTGATGGTGACCCAGGGCAGGTACTGCAGCCGGGTGATCAACATCGAGTCCCCGAAATAAAGATAGCTGAGAACGTACTCCTGGTAGGTGATGGGGATGGGCTCATTCTCCTGGCGCATCTTCTCGAGCACCTTGCGCACCTGCCTGATCGCCTCGGGCGACCGGGCGGTATCGGGAATGGCAAGACCCTGCCAGGAACTGGGATTGCCGTCGCGGTCGGTGAGGATGAGGGGAAAGGTGGCCCGGCTGATAATGTTGACGAAGAGCCAGTCGAGGACCTCGGGCTGGTCCGCCGCCACCGCCAGCCGCTGGTAGGTGAGGGCATAGAATTCGGCGATGTCCCGCGACTGCTTGCGCAAATCCCGGACCAGTCCCTGGACGTAGAAATTGACGGCGGCGATGCTGAGGATGACCACGAGCACGAAGAGGCTGCGCAGGGTTCCGGAGAACATGTAGAGCGTTTTGCGGAAGGACATCATCCCTCTCCTTGTCAAAAAAAGGGTGGGCGAAAGGCCCACCCTCGAGATCAAGCGGTCACCGGCGGTTGTTTGCGGCGCCTCTGATAAAGCAGCCAGAGGGCATATCCGAGCAGTCCGAGCAACAGGAGCAGGGTCAGCGTGCTGATCCACTTCCCGGCCCGGTAGGAAGCCGGATCAAATTTGAAGACGATCTGGTGATCGCCCGGCCGCAAGAAGAGGCCGCGCAGCAGATAGTTGGTCTTGAAAATCCTGGTCTCCTTGCCGTCGACGTAGGCTTTCCAGCCTGCAGGATAATAGATTTCACTGAGGACCAGGATGGTCGGTGACTTCACCTGGGCGGCGATATCGATCTGATGGAGATCATGGCGGGTGATCTCCGCCGTGTTGGCGCCGGCTGGCGCCACGGCGAAGGGGGGATTCTCCTCGATGATCGCCACCCGGCGCGGATCAAAACGGCCGCTCTTCATGAAATCAAAGATGTTCTTGCGGCCCGTGAACTGCCGTGTGGAATCGGCGAAAAATGCGCGCGGCAGGACGGTGGTGTTGCGGTAGAGAGGGATCTGCTCTGGATCGGCCACGGGCTGGTAGCGTGGGTCGTTGAGGGGCAGATATTGCAGAACCAGGTACTTGACGTTGAGCATGTCGAGCATGGCCGAATCAAAGGCGCGCCTCTCCGGGGCGATCTGATCGAGAGGCACCTCGACCGGAGTGACGCGGTTATCGCGCATGCCCACCCGCCAGTATTTGGACATGAAGCTGTTGAGGCCGTAGCGATCCTGCGAGCCGAAGCCGGTCTCGTCGAGAAAATCCTGATAGAGGCGGACCTTGGCGGCGCTGTAGCCGGAGATGTTGGGGATGAGATGGTACATGTACCAGTTGCCACTCTTGTCATCCAGGACCGGAAAGATCCGGTATAGCTCCTTCTCCTGCTTGAGATACTGAACGGCCGGTGTGGCGGCAAAAAAGGCCTTTTCATCCGATTTGTCACGGGGATGGATGATCTTGGCATCCACCATGATCAGATCAAAGATGACCATAGCCGAGAGGGAGAGAGTCAAAGTCAGTCGGGTGAGGTTGTTTTTGAGAAACTGGAAAATCAGCACGATAGCCAGGGCAAGCAGGCCGATGGATTTAAAGCTGTCGAGCAGAGCCTTGTTGTAGGCCTCCAGGCGCTGGGCTTCATTAAGGGTATGTCCCCCGCTTCCGGCCATCCCCATATAGATAGATTTGCCGAGCAGGACGATGAGGACGAGGAGGAGGACAATCCCGGTGAAGGCATAGAGATAGCGTTTCACTCCCTTCATCTTGCGGCTGCGTTCCATGGGTTTGAGCTGAGGCAGCTGGGTGCGCAGCTCAAAGAGAGCCTGCAGGCCGATACCGGCCAGGATGAGCATGGCGATATCCAGGATGATATGGATCATGCTGGGAACGCGGAATTTGTTGAAATAAGGCAGAAGCTTGAAGAGGGGCCCGTAAAGCAGGGGCAGATGCTTACCGAAGGAGACCAGCAAAGAAAATAGCGCGACGATGGTCATGATCCAGGTCGTACGATCCCGACGCAGCAGGATGGCCAGGCCGGCAAGGAGGAAAACGATGATGCTGAAATAGAGCGGATAATCCGTGAAGGGCATTTTGCCCCAGTAGGTGGCGCCGCCGAATCCCATGAACGAGGGGATGAAGAAGGTCACCATTTCAAGGGGATGGAAGGACCAGTTGGCGGCATAGTCGAATTCGAGCCCGCCTCCTTCACCGCTGCCGCCGCGGATGGAGTAGCGCTGATAGTCGAGGACCGAGGTATAGAGGGTCATGGAAAGGAGAACCCCCGCGAAGACAGCTCCCGCCAAAAGTCCGGCGGAGATGAGGAGGGGTTTGAATTCCCCGCTGCGGCGGAAATCAGCGATCTCCTTGTAGAGGAAGTAGATGCCGAGGAGAAGAAAGGTGTAATAGGAGACCTGGATATGGGCGCGGACCATCTGGAAGCCGATGGCCAGGGCGGTCAGGCTGAACCAGAGGGCGTTTTTCTCCTCCATCATTTTTTTGGCGAGGAGGAGGATGACCGGAATCAGCACGACGGCGAGGAATTTGGTGTTGTGGCCATAGGCGGTGAAAGCGATGAATTGGGGTATAAAGATGACCGCCAGGCCTGAGAAGAGGGCCGGCAGCGGCTCGACGGCGAGCCCGCGCATGAGCAGAAACATAAAAAGCGCCAGGAGGAGATAATTGAAAAAGATGAAGGTGAACTCGGGCATCATGGCGGTGCGGAAGAGCCCGGTGAAGAATTCATCCAGGCGGTTTACGTGTGGAGCACTCAACAGCGATCCGAAAGAGGGCATGCCGCTGAATATGTAGGGGCACCAGAGCGGGGTGATGCCGCGGGCGAGGGCCTCCTTGACAAAAGGCGCGGTCGCACGCGAGCTCTGCTGATCGGGCATTTGAAAGGTCTTCCCCGCCAGCATGACCTGGCTATAGAAGATGAGCAGCAGGAGGAAGGCGATCACCAGAAGCACAGCCAGTGGGTGGCGGCTGATGATGGTCTCCTTTTCCGGTTGCAGTGGCGCCAGGGTTTTTTCCTTTGCGACTTTTTTCTTTTTCACGGGAGCCTCATTGCTTGACAGATCAAGATGCTGCTTATGGTCTATTATAAGACAATTTATCCATAAAATCCAGCGATTATTGCGCGGCAAGGTTTCAGTTGGCGTGAGGGGCCGCCCCAGCGATGATCTCCCTGAGGGCGCTGCGCCTGCGCTCTTCAGAAAAGAGGATCATCGTCCGTTCACGGGCTTTCCGGCCCAGCTGCCGGTCGGCTGCCAGGGCCTGGTGCAAGGCTTCCACCACCGTTTCGACACTGCGGCTGGCGGCCATAAAACCGGCATCGCCGATGGCTTCCGGGATGCCACCGGCGGGCACGCCGACGGGGATGCATTCACAGAGCATGCCTTCGAGGATGGCATTGGGGAGGCCCTCGCGGATCGAGAATTGGGCATAGACTGCGGCGCGCTGAAAATGGGAGAGCAGCTCAGCGGGGGGAAGCGGGGGCAGCAGCTGCAGATTGGGGATCTGCAGCTCGCGCAGATGGTTCAGCATCTCTCCCTGGGGTCCGATAATCATGAACTGGCCTTCCGGCAGCCGTTGGGCCGCTGCTGCAAAGAGATCCAGTCCCTTGATGCGCATTCTGCGCAGGTCCTCACCGACTGAGACGGTGAGGATGAGATTGTTCTCCTTTTCTCCAGCCGGATACCATTTCTGCGCTGAAAAGCCGAAGGGGATGACCTGGATGCGGCCCTTCACCGCGCCGATGTGGGTGCGGATGTCCTCGACCAGCGATGCGGCAACCGGACAGAGGTGGTCCGCGTTGCGCAGAGCGATACGCGCGCACCAGCCCCTGAAGCGGCGGACGAAGACACCATAGTTGAACTCCGGCAGGCGGGCGACATCATAACCCGCCACCATTACGATCGACGGCTTGCCCAGAATTCTGGCCAGCACAACCGGCAGCCAGCTGTGATAATCGGCAAACCAGACGATCACCACATCCGCTGCGGCAAGACGCCGGAGCAGCCAGAAGAACAGATGGATGGTGCTGCAGAGGTGGCGGAGGGCGTTGCCATACACATAGTGGTGGCTGAAGAGGCGGTACTCCTCCTGGAGGAAGGTTTCGTCCTTGAGAATGAAGGTGCTGTTGGATGGTTTGATGAACAGGACCGTTTTAGGCATGGGGTAATGTAAAGCAATCGTGGTAGAGAATCAAGGAGTTTCTCGTGGATTAACAAGAGGTTCCGATCTCCCCCGGGCCGCATGGCCGATACCGGGCCCGCATGCGCCGGGGAGAATATCTGCTTGTATTATTTTGAGGATTTTTCTAACTTGTTCGCAGTCGGTGCGAATCATCCCGGTCATCAACAAGGAAAGGTATCTATGGCCAAAAAACTCAACCTAAAAGTCGATTCGAGCGATGTCCGTGATTTTCAGGGCAGGGTGCGCTTCAAGTTCACCCGGAAATTCGTGCAGGAGGGCATAACCGGAAACGGAGCCGTACTCTCCATCGGGACCGAAAACCGATTCGACACTCTCATGGCCGAACAATTCAATCTGCCGATCTCGTTTACCTCGGGAGATTTTGACCGGGAGTGGAGCGCGCCGGAACAGAAATATGACTATGTTTTCTGTTTTGAAGTGATTGAGCATCTGATGAATCCGCTCCACTTTCTTGACGGTCTGCATCGCTATATCAGCCAGGATACGCGCATATTTCTCACTACGCCCTATCGGCCCCATCTTTTCTGGAACAACCAGCATTTCCATGAATATGACCAGCTGCGCTTCAAGCATCTGCTCGATTCCGCCGGTTTTGCCGTTGTGCGGCACCAAACCCGCATTGCCTGGTACCATCCCCTCTTCTACCTGAGCGGGGTCCGGCCTTTCCTGCGTCTCACGATCGGGCGGAGCAGGACCCATCTTTTTGAGTTAAAAAAAGCCGACCAACAGCCTTCCCTTTGATCCCTGCGCAAATCCTTTGAGAGCGGCCGCTTGCATCTGCAGCGGCCGTTTTTATTTGGCGGAACGGACCACTTCGTTGAAGATTCCGGCCAGCTGCCGTGTCTGTTCCCGGCGTTCGAAGAGCTGCCACGCTGTTTCTTTCCGCTCCGCCCCAGGGGGCTGCCGGCGATCAAGCAGGCTGCGGAGGGCGGCGGTGACGGCCTCGATATCCGCCGGTGGAGCGCACCAGCCCAGGCCATGATCGCGGATGAGGGCGGCGGCATCCCCTTCCGGGGCGAGGGCGAGGATGGGCAGGCGTGCGCCGATATATTCATAAACCTTGCCGGTGACGATGCCGCGGTTGGCGGGGGCGTCGTCGATAATGAGCAGGGCGGCATCGGCGGCGAGCAGGTGCTGCAAGCTTGAGGTGTGGGTGACGTAGGGGATATGCTCGAAGTGGCGGCCCGCAGGGGAGGCGGTGATTTCCTGCAGGATGGGCTCGCCGACGCGGCCCACCAGGCGGACGCGCAGCCCTTCAAGCCCCGGATAGCGCGTATCCTGCAGACGTTCGAGGGCGCGCAGCAGGGCGCGGGGATTGCGGTTGCCGTACATGGAGCCGGTGTAGATCAGGGTGAAGCCGGGCGATCTGGGCGCCGGAGTGATGCCCTCCAGATCGGCTGCGTCGAAGCCGTTGGGCAGGCGGCGCCAGCGCGCATCCCGGAGCGCGGGGTGGCGGCTGAGCAGGTCCTCTTCGACACCAGGGGAAACGGTGAGGATGCGGTCCGCTTCCGTTAGAACCTCGCGTTCCATGCGTCGCTCCAGGGCCCGGGCGGGAGCGGGCCGCCACTGCGGCGTCGAGAGCCAGCCGATCCAGCTGTCCCGGAAATCGGCCACCCAGGGGAGTCCCGAAGACCGCTTGAGCTTGCGGCCGATGAGGTGGGTGGTGTAGGGGGGCGCTGAGGAGAAGAGCAAGTCGATCTTCTCCTCGCGAATAATTTTTCGGCCGAGGGCACAGGCGGGGTAGAGCCAGGTCATGCGGGCATCCGGCACAAAAAGGGCGGCGCGGATCCATTCGGAGATCCGTTCGCTCGTTTTCTGCTGGCTTTTGTCATCCCTGGTGAGGGTGGCGATGTCCGTGGCGGTGCCAGCGGCCTTGCCGGTGAAGCGGCGGTAGAGGCGGTAAGGCTCAAAGAGAGGCGCACGGTAGATTTTCAGATCAGCGGGGAGTTCATCAGCCAGGGATTCATCGAAGGCTGGATAGTCGGCGTCCCGGGCGGTCAGCACTACAGGCTCCCAGCCGAATTCTCGCAAATACTTGACGAATTTGAGTGTGCGCTGGACGCCGGCGCCCCCGGCAGGGGGAAAGTAGTAAGTGGTGATCAGGACGCGGGCCATTTTCTTCTCATCATGATGACGGCGCCGGTGATGAAGAGTTCGCGCAGCACCGGGATGCGGCCTATCGTCTGCGCCTGGATGACGGGCCAGCCGAAACGCAGCTGGTAGCTGGGGCGGCTGAAATAGTATCTCTGCCCCTCGATTTCAAGACCATGCCGCCGGGCCAGCCGCTTGCAGAGGGCAATGGTCATCCTGTGCCGGCGCAGTTTCTCCATCTCGAGAAGGAAGCGGGGGTTGGGATCGCGTTTTTTGATATGGCCGGCGAAAAACCACCACAGGGGTCCGGGCAGGATGTGAAACCAGGGCATGCGGCGGAGAAGACCGCCGAGCATCTGCTGGTGCCCTCCAAAGGGGGAGTAGAAAGGCGGAAAGGTCAGGATGAGCCGCGTCTCCGGCTCCATGAGCCGGACGAGGGCGGAAAAGGCCGCCGCCTTGTCGGGCAGGTGCTCGAAAACATCCCGAAGGAGGATCAGGTCAAAGTCGCAAGCCTGGGGTTTGAGCGGCATGTGAAAAAAATCGGCGGCGATGAGCTCCATCCTGGTGAGATGGGTGGGGGAAGCGAACTGCCTGGCCAGCCGGAGACGGCTGGGACTCAATTCCACGCCGACGCTGCTCCCGCCTGCATCAGCCACCGCGCAGAGTATGCCCGCCTCCGCACAGCCGATATCGAGCACGCGGCGCCCCTCCAGACCGATCCCCCACTCCGCCAGCAGGGGCAAAAGGTATTCGCGGCCGAGGCGATACTGATAGAGCCAGTACCTCTCCTTATAGGCAGTCGGCTCGCTCATGCCGCCCCGCCCTCACTCCGGTTCAGACCGCTGCCGGGGCTTTGCCGCCCGCATGCGGGTGCGATGGTCACAGCTGGCATGCGGTCACTCGGCTTTGCCCTTGAGTTTTTCGAGGAGGCCAGACTTTCTGGTGGGGAGTTCGACGATGATGCTGGAGTCGCTGAAGAAAAAGAGATCGCCGACCTTCAGGCCGATCTCTTCACGCAGAGGCTTCCAGTGGTCGCGATAGGCCTGGTTGTCAATGCGGGTGCCGTTTTTGTCTTTCACGACCAGGATGACCCGTTCAGGGAACTGGCGATCGATCATGAAGGGCGAATGGGTGGTGAAAACCACCTGATTTTTAAGGGCCAGCTCCTCGAGGACCTTCATGAGGTCCTTCTGCCCGGCGGGGTGGAGATGGATGCCCGGTTCATCGAATAGAAAGAGGTATTCGTTGGCCTGGGCCTCGAAGGTTTGGGCGAGAAAATTGACATAAAAGGAGAGGTACCAGCGGAAGCCAAGGCTGCGCGATTCCGGGGTATCGAAGACAGTGGTGCTGTCGCTGAAATCGATATAGAGCGAGCGGCCGTTGACGTTGAGTTTGACCTCGATCGAGGGTTCCTGGGACCAGACACGGCGCAGCTGCTCGGTGATGATGCGGCTGGCCTCCTCAAGGGCGCGCCGTCCGCGGGCATTGTCCTCAAAGATCAACTCATAGTTGTCGACACCGCCGATTTTCAGGAGGTTGCGTTCGGTGGCGCAGTCGGGCAGGCCGGCAAGGAGATCGTCAAAGTCCACCCGGTTCTTCAGCAGCCGGATGTCAGGAAAGTAGAGGATCTTGGGCAGTACGCGCAGGAGTTTGGCGATATCGACCGACTCCACCGCGCTGCCATCGATAAAGAGATGGTAGTCATTGAGGGTCGGGCCGTCCTTGCGGATGGTGAACCGGTCGACCTCCTTGAAGGTGTCGGAGAGCAGCTGGAGCAGCCGCCGGTTTTCCTTGGTGAAGCCGGTAAACTCCAGGGCGAGTTCTGGAGCCTTGGCCAGATAGTAGTGGTTGGAGTATTGACAGGTGAAGGAGGCGTCCAATGCCACCTTGTCCCGGAAGGCTTCGAGGGCCTTGAGGATGTTCGATTTCCCGCTCTCATTGGCGCCGATGAGGACATTGATATGGGGATCCAGCGGCAGGGTCAGCTCGTAAATCGACTTGAAGGCGCGAATTTCAATCTTTGAAATGATCATCGGCGCACTCCGGCAAGTGAGTCCTGGTTTGGCTAGACACCCGAGCGATCTATGAGGGTGTCATGCAGAAAGGCATCATCATCCCTTTTCGGGTAATCGGTGGTATAATGAAGTCCGCGGCTTTCCTTGCGCAGCATCGCCGACAGGATCATCAGCTGAGCCACTGTGGCCAGGTTGCGCAGCTCGAGGAGGCCCTCGGTGACCCGCGTGCGCTTGTAATAGTTTTCTATCTCCTGGCGGATGAGGCGGATGCGGCTCAGGGCGCGCTCGAGGCGGGCATTTGAGCGCACGATACCGACATAATCCCACATGATGTTCTGGATCTCCAGGCGGTCATGGGAGATCAGAACCCACTCCTCCTGGTTGAAGGTGCCGCTGTCATCCCATTGGGGGATGGGAGTGGGTATCCTGTTCCGTTTGGCGGCAAACCGGATGGCGGCCTGACTGGCCTCATGGGCAAAGACGACGGCTTCAAGCAGGGAGTTGGAGGCGAGACGGTTGGCGCCATGAACCCCCGTGCAGGTCACCTCCCCGCAGGCGAAGAGGCCGGCGATGCTGGTGCGCCCCTTGAGATCGGTCCTGACCCCGCCGCAGGCATAATGGGCGGCAGGAACCACCGGGATGGGCTCTTTGGTGATATCGATCTTGTAACGCATGCAGTTCTCATAGATGTTGGGGAAGCGGTTGCGGACGGCCTCAGGCTCCAGATGGCTGACATCGAGAAAGACGCAGGGGACGCCCCGCTTCTTGAGTTCGGTGTCGATGGCACGGGCGACGATATCCCGCGGGGCGAGGGCAGCCATGGGGTGGTACTTTTCCATGAAGGACTCCCCATCCTTGTGGATGAGCCGCCCGCCGAAGCCGCGCACCGCTTCGGAGATCAGGAAGGAGTTCGCCTCCGGATGATAGAGGGAGGTGGGATGAAACTGCATGAACTCCATGTTGGCAATGGTGGCTCCGGCGCGAAAGGCGAGGGCCATGCCATCGCCGGTGGCGATGGAGGGATTGGTGGTATGGAGGTAGACCTGACCGCAGCCGCCGGTGGCGAGCACGGTAGCCCTGGCGATAAACTGCTCGATCCGGTTGTCGTTGATGTCCAGCACGTAGGCGCCCCAGCAGTTGATCGAGAGATCGGTGGCCGGCCGCGCGGCGAAGACATGATGCTCGGTGATGAGCTCGACGGCCATATGGTGTTCAAAGACGGTGATCTGGGGATTCTGGCGCACGGCCTCGAGCAGAGCGCTCTCGACATCCCGGCCGGTGTGGTCCTTGACGTGGACGATGCGGTTGTGGTGATGGCCGCCCTCCCGGCCGAGATCGAACTGGCCAGAAGCGTTGCGCGTGAAAGGGACGCCGATATTGAAGAGTTCCTTGACCCGCTTCGGTCCCTGCTCGACGATCAGGCGGACGGCATCTTCATGGCAAAGGCCGGCTCCGGCAGTGAGGGTATCCTGGATGTGGAGCTCGTACGTGTCCCCCTTGTCGAAAACTGAGGCAATGCCGCCCTGGGCGTAGTTGGTGTTCGATTCCGACTTGTGCTTTTTGGTGATGATCGCAACCGTGCCCTTTTTAGCCAGCTTGAGAGCGGCCGAAAGCCCGCCGATTCCGCTGCCGATGACGAGAAAATCGGTTTCCATGCTCATATCGCTCTTGTCTTTTTCAGTAAAAGTACAGCTTATGCACACCAGATGCAACAGGTTTGTTAATAAAAAAAGGCCGGCGATAAAGAGACCGGCCTTACAGCGGCATATGCCCGTGCTGTTAATTTTTCCCGCCAACCCTATTTTTCGATCAGTCCGAGAAGTTCGCGGTTTTTAATTGGTCGGGCGATAAGCTCGGCAATCCCGTTAGCCCGGGCTTTTTTAACCAGGTTTTGATCTCCCTGATCGTAGATCCCGACGAGTTTGACCTGGGGGTGCTGGGCCTGGATCTTGTGGGCGATGTCGAAGCCATCCACCTGCTCGTCAGGGGTCGCCGGCGAGACCAGATCGAGGATGGTCAGGTCGGCGGCGGTCTGATCCAGCATGGTGAAAAGATCATCCACATCCTGGGCGACGCGCACATCATGACGGCTGCTCAAGGCCAGATACATCTGCATCCCGGAGCGCAGCTCGTCGTTATAAATCACTATCTTCATACCATTCCGCAGTCAGTTGGCGGGCCTGCATTGTACTAATCTATAGTAAGATAGTGACAGAGGGCCGGGTCTGCGGAAAGGATTTTAGTAGAGTTTTACCAGCCGGCTGTCCCGGTAATAGTGGCTCAATATAGCCTGACAGTCAAAGCCCTGTTGGGCCATGACGGTGGCGCCCACCTGGCAGAGACCGACCCCATGGCCCCAGCCGGCCCCGACGAAATGGAAATGGGTCACCCGCCCCCCGGAGTCCCGGTCGCGCTCGATGTAGAAGCAGGCGCTGTAAAGATGGCTTTCGGAGAGGGCGCGGCGGATGACCAGTTCCTTGCCGATGCGCACCGTGCGTTCACTGCCGACCACATCCAGGTGGATGAGCCTTCCGCCTGGAGCGCGGTCGCCCGGAATGAGGTCCACCAGCTCACCGAAGGTGATGTTCAGCCGCCGGCTGATCAACTCTCCCAGTTCGAGACGCGGATAGGAGACCCGCCAGCGGAAGAGCTCCCTGGTATTGTAGGGCAGCGAGGAGGGAATCTCGTAGCGCTGGGTGTTGCACCAGACATCCGGGGAGCTGTCGATATAGGCTTTGACCTGGGTTTCGTTGGCGAGGGGGTACTCCAGCTTTTCCCGGCCGTCGACACCGGAGACGAGATAGGGGACCTCGCGGTTGTCCCAGATATGCCCATAGTCCTCCATAATGCCGCCGCAGATCTTGGCGTAGCGCGCATCACAGACCCGGCCGCCGTGGATGAGGTTGACGCCCTCGGTTTCTTGCGCGGCAAAACGGGAGTGCTCCGAAATGTTGGCCACGCCGTGATAACACTGGCAGTGGTCATCGGAGCAAAGGTGGAATCTCTCATCGTAGTGGTGTTTGCCCATGGTGGCCAGGATGGTGCTGCGGGCGGCGATGGTCTGGGCCTTGAGCAGCTCGATGGGATTCTCCTTGGTCATCTCCGAAGAGTTGACGCTGATCAGATAGGTCTCGACATCCAGCTCATTGATGGCTTGAAGCCGGCCGGCGTTGTTGAAGCAGATTTCGAGGATGCCGGGCAGGAGCTGAGTGCGTTTATGCTGCCAGTGAAATTCGATGCCAACGGTGACATCGAGGAGCTGGATATGGGCCTCGGGATCCTCCGGGACGACCCGGCAGCCATCGGTGATGGTTTGATCCATCACCCTCAGCGTGCCGGTGGCCTTGCGGACGATTTCTTTGACCACCACTGCCTCACCAACGGGTTCATATCCTGCGGCAAAGGATTTGGCGGCGGCCTCGTCGGCGAAAGGCTCGGTGACGATCCAGTACTCACGATTGTCCATGACGAAATCGGCGAGTTCGAGCACGACCCCAGGGCGCCAGAGGAAAGTGGCAATATTCCGGGCAGCAAGCTTTTCCTGCAGCAGGTGCGCCTCTTCCCCGGTCAGGGCGATAGCAAGGCGGACGCGGAAGTGGAGGCTGGCGCTCTCGGCCCGGGCGATCACCGCTTCCTGCACAGCGCCAGCCGTTCCCTCCGCGATGCGGCGGTCCTGCAGATCGAGCAGGGCAAAGCCGGAGGTACACTGGAAGCGGATGGTCTCGGCGGACTGAATCATGCCGATGCGGACCTGAGGCATGCTCTTAATCATGGTCATCTCCTATGGTTCGGTCGGTGGCAGCCGGTAGGCGGCGTGCAGTGCAGGCCTTTTGAAAGCCGGCGAAGGCCGGGATCAGGAGCAGCAGGGAGGCGGCGAGCCATATCCAGTGGACATGCTCGCCGGAGGTATACCAGGCAAGTTTCTCCTCAGCGGCATTGGCGGCGAGAATCGAGAGCAGGTTGTTGAATCCGTGGATGAGGATGGCGGGCCAGATGCTGTCGCTGCGCCAGGCGATATACCCCAGCACCAGGCCCAGCAGGGTGATCTGAATCATCCACCAGATGTTGAAATGGAACATGGCGAAGATGATGGCCGAAAGGGCAATGGCCGTGGCGATGTCGTGCATGCGCTCAAGCGAACGCTGAATCAAGCCGCGGAAGAGCATCTCCTCGGCAATAGCAGCCACAATAACCCCGTTGCCGATGATGAGGAAGCCATCGCTGAGGGAATGAATCGACATCAGGTCCCCGACATCGAACCAGGAGGGCAGCGGGAAGAAAATGGCGATGAGACGGTCCAGTTCATCACCCAGTATCATGACTGGCAGTGCGAGCAGCAGGGTATAAAAGAGGATCTGCGGGGAGACCGGATTGAACCGGAAGGTGCGCGCGAAAGGCATTCTCCGCCTGTAGACAAATAAAAGCGCCGGGATAATGAAGAGGGTCTCTGCGAGCAGTCCCGCTTTGGGACCGGCGAGAAAGACCATCACGGCGCCGAAAAAGATGCTGAAGAGGAACATGGCGAGCGTCCACAGCATGATTCTGGAGAGCGCCCGGGCATCGAGGAGGCTGTTGTCGACTTCAGGTTCCATCGTAATCCATTGGCCTTAGTGGGAGCCGGTTAATTGGTAGAGCAGGATGCCCGCGGCAATGGCGGCGTTGAGCGATTCCACGCCGCCGCTGCCGGGGATGGTGATACGCAGATCAATCAGTTGATCCAGACCGCTTTTGAGGCCGTGCGCCTCACTGCCGATGATGAGCAGATCGCGCCCGCCGCCGGATATCCGGTGCGCCGGCTGGCCTCCGGCCGCCTCGGCGGCGAGCAGCCGCCATCCGGCTGACCGGGCCGCTGCGGCCGTCTGCTCCAGATCGATTCCCTCGTGGATGCGCAGACGAAACAGCGCGCCCATGCTGCTGCGGACCACCTTGGGATTGTGAAGCTCTACGGTGTCACGGCTGAGCAGCAGGCTTTTGACGCCGAACCACACCGCGGTCCGCAGCAGGGTACCGAGATTGCCCGGATCAGCCAGGTCGTCGACGGCGAGTACGAGGGGTTCCCGGTTCCCGGCGGGTGAAAACGGCCCGGTTTCGCCGGCACGGACCAGGGCTGCTATCCCCTGCGGGCTGCGGGTTTCTGTCAGCGCGGCGAGGGTGGTGGCGTCTACGGGCTGGAGCGGAATTTCCCTGCCGGAGAGGGCCTGAAGCAGGCTGCGGGCGCGCGGATTCTCCATCCCATCCGGGAAAAAAAAGGCGCATTCCACCGGAGCGCCCGCCGCCAGGGCTTCCTCACAAAGCCGGACCCCCTCGATGAGAAAGGCCCGTTCCTCTTCGCGATATTTTTTCTGCTGCAAACGGCGCAGATCCCTGATCTGCTGTCTGGAAAGGGACATGGTCGGCCGTTCCGGCTCAGTGCAGGCCCAAGGTCTTGAAGTGCAAGATCAGATCGGCGGCGGGAATCTCCTCCTGGGAGCCGTCAGTCAGATTCTTGACCGTGAGGGTCTGCGCCTCCACTTCATGTTCGGCGATGATGATGACCACGCCGGCATTGAGCCGGTTGGCCTCGCGCATCTGGGATTTAAGGCTGCGCTCGCCGAAGGCCATGAGCGCGCCGATCCCGTGGCTGCGCAGCCGGAAGACTACTTCAATGGCGGCCGTTTTGGCGGCGCTGCCCGCATGAGCGACGAGAATCCGCGGCGCGGGCAGCGGCTCAGGAGTGAGACCCTGCTCCTTCATGCTGAGGATGATGCGCTCGATGCCCGATCCGAAGCCGATACCGGGAGTGGGATCCCCCCCGAGCTGCTCGATCAGTCCGTCGTAGCGGCCCCCTCCGCACATCGCATTCTGCGCGCCGATCCCTTTGGCCCAAACCTCAAAGACGGTCTTGGTGTAATAGTCGAGCCCGCGCACCAGTTTGTGATTGATGATGTAGGGTTTGCCCAGGCCGCGAAGATAGCTGGTCAGGGCGGAAAAATGATTGTCGCACTCGGGGCAGAGGTGTTCGCTGATCACCGGGGCGGCAGCGATGACCGGCTGGCAGCCGGCCACCTTGCAGTCGAGCAGACGGAGGGCGTTGCGCTCCAGCCGGCGCTTGCAGTCCTCACAGATCTCATGCAGATGTTCCCGGTAGTAGGCCTTGAGCCTCTCGATGTAGAGGGGGCGGCACTGCGGACAGCCGGTGCTGTTGAGCTGAAAGGCGAGATCAGAGAAGCCCAGTTCGGCGTAGAGCTGCCAGGCGACCGACATGACCTCCAGATCGATGGCCGGATCCTGCTCGCCGAGGGCTTCGACATTGAACTGGGTGTGCTGGCGGAACCTGCCGGCCTGAGGTCGTTCAAAGCGGAAGACCGGACCGATCGAATAGAGCTTGACCGGCTTGGAGAGCATATGCAGCCCGTTTTGCAGGTAGAGGCGCATGACCCCGGCAGTGAACTCGGGGCGCAGGGTCAGTGGGGTTTTGCCCTTGTCGAGAAAGCTGTACATCTCTTTCTCCACGATGTCGGTGGTCTCACCCACCCCGCGAATGAAAAGAGGGGTTTCTTCAAAAATTGGGGGATCAACCCGCTGGTAGCCGAAAAGAGCGGTAATCTCGGCAATTTTTTTCTCAATGAAGCGCCAGTAGGGTTGCTCTTCCGGAAGGACGTCGCGGGTGCCGCTCACCGATTTATATCTGATTTCCACAAGCGACTCAAAGTTGGCATGATCAAGATCTGTACGCCGTCCGGGGGCCGGCGGCGCGATATTTTGTTAAATATAGGATATAATAGAAACAAAGCCAAGTGCTTTTTGGATAGGTATGCAGCGGCGCGGTCGGCCGGGGCGGAGCGCAGCCGCCACTCCAAAGGGCTTCTAAAACGGGAGTGAATTTGGAAACAATTTTGCTTGCGTTTCATTTCCTGGTCTTTAAATTAGTGTTGGCTGGGTGGATTCAAGAAAAACGGCCTGTCCGTGCAATCCGGCGGTACACCAATCGAGAGGATGGTCTATGCTCCTGCGCGATGATGTGGTTACTTATCTGGCCGATTATCTCCGAGTCGGGGAGATCAAGGATTACGGCCCCGTGGGACTGCAGGTGGAGGGCCGTACCCAGGTCCGGCGCATTGTGACCGGGGTCTCCGCCAGTCTTGCCCTGTTCGAGGAAGCCTTTAAGAGAGAGGCCGACATGATCCTGGTTCATCACGGCATTCTCTGGGACAAGGAGAGCCGGGTGGTGCAGGGGCCTTTCAAACAGCGCCTCAAGGCCCTCCTGGATCACGATGTCAGCCTGCTGGCCTACCACCTCTGCCTCGACGTACACGAGGAGGTTGGCAACAATGCCCTGGCGGCCAAGGCGTTGGGGATGCATAACGTCGCGCCCCTTGGCGAGATCGGCCTCAAGGGCTCGATCGAGGAATTGGATTTCGCCGAACTTCAACAGCTTCTCCTCTATGTCTTCGATCACGAGCCCTTTGCCTTCAGTTTCGGACCGGCAAAGATCCGTCACATCGGCTACTGCTCGGGCGGCGCCGCCGGTGACCTGGCCCTTGCGATCGAGGAGGGACTCGATGCCTTCATCACCGGGGATGTGCGCGAACCGACCATGCATCTCGCGCAGGAGGCGGGAATCCACTTTTTCGCCGCCGGCCATTATGCGACGGAACGTCTGGGCATCCGCGCTCTGGGTGAGAACCTCATGCGCAAAACAGGGGTCGAGGTCGAATTCATCGACATCCCCAATCCCGCCTGATCCGGGAAAATAGTTTGAATACTTGTGGCTGATTGTGAATCTAATTAGCGCAAATCAACGTACTATTAAACAGGATGGGAGATAAACGAGTCATGCGAGACGTCATCATCATCGGATCGGGGCCAGCCGGATTGACGGCAGCCATCTATGCCGGGCGCGCCAATCTGCGTCCCCTGGTGATCAGCGGACTGGAGCAGGGGGGGCAGGTTACACTGACCAATGATCTGGAGAACTTTCCCGGCTTTCCGGACGGGGTGAGCGGTTTTGAGATGTACCAGCTCTTTGAGAAGCAGGCGGTACGTTTCGGGGCCGAGATGCTCTACGATGTCGTGCAGAGCGTGGATCTCACCGGCGAGGTCAAGATCGTCAAAACCGCGACCGAGACTTTCGAAGCCCGTGTGGTCATCATCGCCACCGGTTCAACGCCCAAGCGTCTGGGAGTCCCCGGTGAGGACAAATATATCGGCAAAGGAGTCTCCTACTGCGCCACCTGCGACGGCTTTTTCTTCAGCGGCAAGCAGGTGGTGGTGGTCGGCGGCGGCAACAGCGCCCTCGATGAGGGGCTCTTCCTGACCCGCTTTGCTGAAAAGGTGACCATTATTCACCGCCGCGACCGGCTGCGTGCGGATGCCATCCTCCAGGAACGGGCGCTGAAACATGAAAAGATGGCCTTCATCTGGGATACCGTCGTGGAGGAGGTTATGGGCGGCACTGCAGTGACTCACCTGCGGCTAAAAAATGTCAAGACCGGAGCAGTATCCAATTTTCCGGTGAACGGGGTCTTTGTTTTTATCGGTCACAAGCCCAACACCGAACTCTTCACCGGCCAGGTCCGGCTGGATGAGACCGGCTATATCGAGACCGACCACCGTACCCATACCAATGTGCCGGGTGTTCTGGCATGCGGCGATGTCCAGGATGCCATCTATCGGCAGGCGATCACTGCCGCCGCCTCCGGCTGCGCTGCGGCGATCGAAACCGAAAAATATATTGCAGAAAATGAGGGTCGTGGCTACCCAAGCCGGTAAAGGAAGGACATAATCACCAGTGAACACGGATTTGATGAATTTTCAAGAGGATAAAAATGGCCTCCCAATCTAATCGGGGATCGTTTATCATGGGCCTGGTGCTCATCGTGATCGGCTTTCTCCTGCTTTTCGACGGTCCATCGCTGTTTGATATCATCCGCTGGATCTTCCACTTCTGGCCGGTTGGTCTGATCGCCCTGGGGCTCTATCTGGTCATGGGTCATCGCCGTCCTGGGGGAAGCGGATATGAAACCCCCTCGGATATAGCCGCGGCTGCACCCCCGGTCGAGGGCAGCCTCTACCGGGATTCCCTGGTGGGCGATTTGCGGGTCAAACTCCCCGTGCAGGGATTCAACGGCGGAGTGGTCAAGACCCTTGTCGGGTCAGTCGTCATCGATGCCTCCCAGACCGTGCTTGAACCGGGCGAACACCGTCTCTACCTGCGCAGTGGTATGGGCGATGTCCACCTCGATCTTATGCCGGGTATGGCGGTCAAGGTACAGGCGCATGTGGGACTGGGTGATATCAAGGTCTTCGACCAAAAGGCGGCGGGATTCAATCAGGAGATGGCTTACCAGACGCCCCGCTACGACGAGGCCTCGGCCCGTCTGCTGGTCATCACCAGGGTGGGATTGGGGGATATCAAGGTCTTCTGATCAAAGATGGTTTTGGATGCAGCCACCGGAAGCGCGGATTACAGCTTCCGGTGGTTTTTTTTTGCCATAATGGGGCGGGTTAGGCTTCCGCAGCGAGGGAGTAAAGCAGGCGGATTTCGTCCGGCCACCGCTCTGGTTCGGGTGTTTCAAGGATCAGGGGGATGTCATCAAAACGGGGATCCTGCATCAGCAGACGAAAGGCCTCAAGACCGAGATAGCCCTCCCCGATCGGGGCATGGCGGTCCACCCGTGTACCCAGTTCCTTTTTGGCGTCATTGAGATGCACCCCCCTGAGCCGGTCGAAACCGATGACGGCATCAAAATGTTCCATGGTTGCGGCATAGGCCTCCGCGGTGCGGAGATCATATCCCGAGGTGAAGAGATGGCAGGTGTCGAGGCAGACGCCGACCCGGCTTTGGTCATCGACCTGTGCGATGATCTCGGCCAGCTCTTCGAATCTTGAGCCGAGGTTACTGCCCTGTCCCGCGGTGTTTTCGATGACGGCGCTGACCCCGCGGGTTTTGCCGAGGGCGATGTTGATGGACTCGGCGACGCGCTGGAGGCTGCTTTCGAGGGGAATCTGGCCGAGATGGGAGCCGGGATGAAAATTGAGCAGGGTCAAGCCGAGTTCCTCACAGCGCTTCATCTCGTCCAGGAAGGCGGCGCGGGATTTTTCCACTCCCTCTTTCTCGGGGTGGCCGAGATTGATCAGGTAGCTGTCGTGGGGCATGATGTAGTCCGGAGAATAGCCCAGTTCCGAGCAGCGAAGCTTGAAGCGGTCAATCTCTATGGTGGTGAGATCCTTGGCGAGCCACTGCCGCTGGTTTTTGGTGAAGAGGGCGAAGGCTTTCGCGCCGATGTCGTGGGCATTGAGGGGGGCGTTTTCCAGTCCGCCGCTGGCGCTGACGTGGGCTCCGAGATATTTCATGTGAATGACCTCTGCTGGCTGAAAGACGAAGGCGCGCTGGCAAAGGTTCGCCAGCGCGCCGAGTGGTTTCGGATTGGAGCTTACTCGATGGGATTGGCTTGTGGACGTCCGCCGGGCCTGCGGTGGCGTCCACCGCGGCGGCGGGGCCGGTTGTTCCTGTGTTGGGGCTGGCTGCTCTCCCTTTCCCTCTCCCTCTCGATCTGCTGTTCCTCAGCCTGGACGCTGTCCGTGGTCTGCACGGGGGCGTGCAGGAGCTGCTGATAGAACTCGTCGAGCAGCATGGCGATGACGCTGTTGAGGTCGCTGTTGTCGGCCAGGCTCTGCGCCAGGGGCTGGAAGCGACGCAGCCGTTCCTTCTCGACATTGTCCTTGGCGCGGTATTTGGCTTCGAGCAAGGCTGTGACGCGTTCTGTGACCCGCGCCGAGACATCCTCGTCCTGTGGGAGCACCCGCGGGATGAGGATGAAATTGAACTTGCGCGCGATGCGATCCAGATCCATCTGCTCCACCTCGGTGACCAGGGAGACGGCTTCACCGCTGGCGCCGGCGCGGCCGGTGCGGCCGGCCCGGTGGATGTAGGCCTCGGGATCCTCGGGCGGCTCGTACATGACTACGACCGGCAGCTGTGGGATGTCGATCCCGCGGGCAGCGACGTCGGTAGCGACCAGGAAGCGCAGGCTGCCATTGTGCAGACGCGCCATCACCTTCTCACGTGCGTTCTGGGGCAGATCCGAGGAGAGCTCATCGGCGTTATAGCCGAAGCGCTGCAGGACGATGGCGACATAATGCACCTGGGAGCGGGTGTTGCAGAAGATGATCGCCTGGGCCGGATTCTCCATCTCGATGATGCGCACCAGGGCGCGGTCCTTGTCCATCGGCGGGACAATATAGTAGGAGTGTTCGGTTTCGGCGACATAAATCTGATCCCCGCTCAGACTGATGAGTTCCGGATCGTCGAGGAATTCGTCAGCCAGATGGAGGACGAAGGGGGGGAAGGTGGCCGAAAACATGTAGGCATTGATCCCCTTGGGTAGGTACTGCTGGACCTCTTTCATGTCCGGATAAAAGCCCATCGAGAGCATGCGGTCGGCTTCATCGAGGATGAGCAGCTTGAGGCGGTTAAGATTGAGGGTGCCTTTGAGCAGATGATCGAGGATGCGCCCGGGGGTGCCGACCACCAGATGGGCCCCCTCGCGGAAGGAATCGATCTGGCTGCCATAGCCGACGCCGCCATAGACGGCGGTCGAGCGCAGGCCGGAATCCCCGAAGAGCAGCTGGGCATCGCCGTTCACCTGTTTGGCCAACTCACGGGTGGGCACGAGGACCAGGGCCTGGGTTTCCGCCCGGGAGGGATCGAGAAGTTCGAGCATGGGCAGGATGAAGGCGCCGGTCTTGCCGCTGCCGGTGCGGGACTGCACCATGAGGTCCCGATGGCCAAGCAGATAGGGGATGGTCCGCGCCTGGACCGGCATGAGCTGTTCCCAGTTGGCCCGTTTCAATCCCGCCGCGATGGGTTCGGAGAGCTGCTCAAGGGTGATCTCGGGGAGGGGCTCTTTGGGCACGCGTACGGGCGCTTCAACCACAGCGGCAGGGGTTTCGACTGCCTCCGGCTGGAGCTCGACCGCCTCGGGCTTGGGCTGCGGGGTCACTCCGGGGCTTTGCAGCGGAAGCGTGGTCTGCTGTGAGGCCGATTGCAGCTGGGCCGGTCTATCCTGGGGACGACGAGGCCTGCGGCGGCGGCGCGAACGTGAGGAGGCACTGCCCTGCGGGCGGGATTCGCTGCTCTCGGAGGTGCGGGGCTCCTGGGAGGGGGCGGGCTTGGGCCGGGGAGGCTGTCCGCCAGGGCGCTGGGGAGATCCCCCCACAGGCCTAGAACCGGAACTGCTGCCGGGCCTTTGCCCCTGCTGGTAGCGCGGCCTGGAGCGGCCCTGATCATGGCGGTCGGAGCCGGACTGCGGACGCGGTGCCGGGGTGGTTTTTTTTTCGGTCTTGCCGAAGAGTTTCTTGAAGATGTTCATGGATTCGGTCCTGTTTTAAACTGTGGCATCCTGTGCGGATGAAGGGTTTCTCTGCAAGAGCACAACCACCTCAATGTGGGCGGTATGCGGAAACATGTCGACGGGTTGTACCTTCGTCAGCCGGTACGACTCAGCGCAAAGCAGCTTGAGGTCGCGGGCGAGCGTGGCCGGATTGCAGGAAACATGGACTATGCGTTGCGGTGCGAGCCGCAGGACGGCCGCGACCGTTTTGGGATGCATTCCACCACGCGGCGGGTCGATGATCAGCACATCCGGCCGGCCATAGCGTGCGATGGTTTTTCCGGTATCCTCGAGGGCGTCCCGGAGATCACCCCAAACAAAAGAGCAGTTGCCTATCCGGTTATGCGCGGCATTGTGGTGCGCATCATCCACTGCGGCTTTGACCGATTCAAAGCCGACCACTCTCTCCGCCAAATGGCTGACGTAGAGGGAGATGGTGCCAGCACCGCAGTAGAGGTCGTAGACGGTTTCATCCGGCCGTAGCTGCGCATAATCGATAATGACATCATAGAGCCTTTCAGCCTGCAGGGTATTGGTTTGAAAAAACGAATTGCTCGAGATCTCAAACGAAAGGCTGCCCAGGTTCTCGGTGATGGTTGATTTGCCGGCGAGCAAATATTCGGCTTCGCTGAACGCGACACCTGACAGGCTCTGGGTGGTGCTGTAAAGCAGGCTGCTGATCTGCGGAAATCTGGCCTGCATCCGCTGTGTAAAGGTCTCAGCCAGCGAGCGGTCATACTCGGAGGCGACGAGGTTGACCATGAGTTCGCCGGTTTTCCTGGCGTGACGAACCACCAGAAAGCGCCAGAAGCCGCGATGGTCGCGGGCGTGATAGGCAGGACGCCCGGATTCGATGGCGAATTGACGCACCTCTTGCAGAATCTCACTGCTCAACGGCGGGAGGAGATGGCAGCTCTCCACGTCGATGATCTTGTCGAAAAATCCCTTCGCGTGCAGCCCGAGATAGAGCGCTTCCGCTGTCGCATCCTCCCTCCCCTTTTCAAAGAAGGGGAGCCAGCGCAGCGGGGAGAAAGAAAACTCCATTTTGTTGCGATAGCCGTAGATTTCGGGCGAAGGCAGGGTTGGTTGCACGGTCAAGCCGGCGAAGCCTCCGAGATGGCGCAGGGTCTCCTCCACCTGCCGCTGCTTGCTCTCCAGCTGCTGCCCGTAGGCAAAGTGCTGCCAGCGGCAGCCGCCGCAGTGGCCGAAATGCGCACAACGCGGTTCGACCTGGCCGGGTGCGGGTGTGAGCACCTTCTCCAGCCGGGCTTCGGCAAAGTTCTTTTTCTTTTTGAAGATTTTGGCCAGGACGGTCTGCCCGGGCAGGGCATTTTCTACAAAAACCACCAGATCGTCCAGGCGCGCCACGGCGGCGCCCCCCAGCGCGAGATCGGTTGGTCGTAATTCGACCAGATCTCCCCTGTGCACGCCAGCTGCGGGCTTGGATTTTAGCAGGATGGGTTCTTTGTTTTGGCCGTCCATTTCGGGTTTGGCTGTTCCTCGACTCTGGTTGATGTGGACCGCTCACTGGAGCAGCCGGCGTGCACCCATGAAGCGGTTCAGATAGGGCTGTTCGGTGATCAGGGAGAGGGTCACCCCGTTCTTTACCGACGCATGGATGAAGTAGCCGCGGGCGACGTAGAGCCCCACGTGATCGGGTTGCCGGTTGCCGCCGAAGCTGAAAAAAACCAGATCGGCAAACTGCAGGGGTTGATCCTGCACACTCATGCCAATCTCATAGAGCTCCAGCGTGGTGCGCGGCAGATCGATGGCGGCGGCCCTTTGGTAGATACGGCCAACCAGGCCTGAACAGTCGATGCCCGATGGCGCATTTCCGCCCCAAAGATAGGGCGATTGCCAGTAGGTGCGAATCTCGGCCTTGAAGCGTTCAAGGGTTTCGGGGGTCATCTCGCCGAAGCGTTCACCGCGTGTGTTCGCGGCCAGACGCTCTACATCCTCGCCGGGATAAACGCCTTGACGAAATCCAGGATTCCATGCACAGGCCAGCTGCCCCATCAGCAAGAGCAGGGCCGTCCGGCGGAGTGCGCTTCGCGCTGCCTTCCACCAGCCTCCGCCTTTTCCTGATTGCGGCATGGTTATTGCATTTCCTGAAACGGTAAGGCGATGCAGCAAGGGCTCGATACCCTCCAACAGAGATTCACTGTGGCCATCGGGCCCGAATCGACCCTTGACTAAAAATTACATCAATTTGAGTGAAGTTCCAAGCTTAATTTTTATCCGCCCCAATTTTTCCTTGACTTTTGCATTGTTTAACTTTAATTTAGCGAACGAAATCACCGTTCAAGCCACACTGTCAAGCGAGTTGGGGATGGCGAAAGCAAAGGCCAAATCACGCGGTCCGGACCGCAGCGCTGTAAAAACGACTTTTTTTTTCTTCCTGATCCTGGCCGCTCTCTTCCTGGTCGCCAGATCGGGATTGCTCTCCGGCCCATGGGACACACTTGTCGGTGCCAGTCCCATTTATGACACAGATGCGCGCAACGACCGCGATATCAAAAGAAATCTGACCCGGGCGCAGCTGAGGCTGCTTGATCGCATCCTCGAGGCGGAGCTGGATCAGGGCGGACGCCGTCTGGGGGACCGTGAGGTGCGTCAGATTGCCAGGGGCGACAAGGCGGTCATGGCTGCCTATGACCGCTGGCGTGCCTATCTGGAAATGCGGCGCAGCTCCAATTATGTCATCTATCCCAGAGACCGGGGCAGATGAGGTTCCCCTCCGCAGTGATGGTTCAGCAATTCAGGGCGCCCGAACAAGTTCGGGTTTTTCTTTTTGGAGTGATATGAACGGGACAGGCAGAACTCATTTTCCGCACCTGACTGCAGCAGCGCTCTGGCTGCTGCTGTGGGGCAATCCGGCACAGGCCGGTGACAGCCTGGTGGTGCGCTTTCTCTATGCCTTCGGCAAAGAAGGGGGGGAGCCCGGGCAGTTTCGCTCTCCGTCGGCCCTCTCCATCGATCCTGAAGGGGCGCTCTATCTCGCCGACGCCGGCAACAACCGCATCCTGAAGCTCTCGGTCACGGGTGAGGTGCTGGCCATGACCGGCGGCTTCGGCTGGGGCATCAACCAGTTCCATCGCCCGGCGGACCTCTGCGCGGAGAATGGACTCGACCTCTACGTGGCCGACTATGAAAATCGCCGTATCATTCGCTGCGATCGCGACCTGCACTGGATCGATGCCTATTATTATCCCGCGGGAACGGATGACAAGCTCAATCTGGGCTTTCCGGCCGGCATCGCCCTCTCCATTCACAACGATCTGTTCGTCACGGACGCTGAGAACCTGCGCGTTCTGCGGCTGAACGGCCTGCGGGAGGCGGTCTACTCCTTCGGGGACTTTAGCGAGGGGGAGGGCGAGCTGGCGGAACCGCAGAAAATCACCATCGACCGGGAGGACAGGATCCTGGTCAGCGACCGGCTGCGCAGCGGCATCGTGGTTTTTGACTATTTCGGCAATTATCTGCATGAGATCGGTGCGGGGGTTCTGAAGGAGCCGGCCGGCCTCCAGACGGCGCGCAATGGCGCTCTTTTCGTCGCGGATACCGGCCGGGACCAGGTGCTGGTCTTTTCTCAGAGTGGAGCGCTGCTGGCGGCGATCGGCAGCGCCGGCGACAAGCTGGGAGCCCTCGCCAATCCCATCGATGTCGCGGTCAGTGGCGACCGCCTCTTTGTCGCCGAGGCGGGCAACCATCGCATCCAGGTCTTCGAGCTGCAGTGGCTGCAGATTCCTTGAGTGAAGGGATGATGAGTCAGAAAATCAGGTGGTGGGTGATCGCTGGTCTGGTCCTGGCGATGACGCCCGCCCGCGCCCAGATCACCGGCAAGATTGAGGGCATCTCCCTCCTTGAAAAGGATCTGGTCATCCTGGGCGAGGGCCGGAGAGGACCCTATTTTCTGCCCGATTCTCTCATCCTTTCACGCTCCGAACGGGTCTTTCTCGACAACCAGCCCCTGACCCGTGAGCAGTACAGCATGAATTATCTCAAGGGCGAGATCCGCTTCAATGAGCAGGTACCGCAGGGGGTTAACATCCGCCTGCAGTACAAAATCAATCCCTTTCCCCTCGCGACCGTCAAACAGCGCCATCCGCTCGTACAGAGGGTTTTTGGCGCGGCCGGTGCCCCTGGCCAATCCCTGCCGGGGGAGAGCAGCGCCGGTGAGGTCGATTACGCCGCCCAGCTCAACAAGAACGGCAGCATCACCCGCGGCATCACCGTCGGCAACAATCGCGGCCTGAAGGTAAATTCCAGTCTGAACATCAATGTCTCCGGCAAGGTCGCGGAGAATGTCCAGGTTGTCGCCGCACTCACCGATCAAACCACCCCCATTCAGCCCGAGGGCACCACCCAGAACCTGCAGGAAATCGACAAGGTCTTTGTGCAGATCAATTCCCCCCATCTCTCCGCAACCATGGGTGATTATACCCTTGATTTTACCGGCTCCCAGTTCGCTCAATACAGCCGGAAACTGCAAGGAGCAATGGGTTATGCGCACTTTCAGAATCTGCAGGGCACTTTTTCCGGCGCGGTCTCGCGGGGCAAATACATCAGCCAATCCATCACCGGCCAGGAAGGTAATCAAGGCCCCTATCAGCTCAAGGGAGACCGGGGCCAGATCGACATGATCGTACTGGCGGGCACCGAGCGGATCTACCTCGACGGCCAGCAGATGGTGCGCGGCGAAACCAACGATTACATCATCGATTACGCCTCTGCGCAGATCACCTTCACCCGTCGGCGGCTCATCACCGCTGATTCGCGCATCGTCGCCGATTTCCAGTTCTCAGATGAGAAATACCGGCGCAGCATCTATGCGGCCCGGACTGCCGGCTCGTTCTGGAGCGGGCGGCTGCAGCTCACCGGCGCCCTGATCCACGAAAGCGATGACAAGGACAATCCCCTCGATTTCACTCTGGATGAAGACAAACTCAAAATTCTGCGCGCGGCGGGCGACAATTCGGCCCTCGCTGCTGTGGAGGGAGGCAGCTATGTCGGCCCCGGCCGGGGACGCTATGTTCGGAGCGCGGAGGGGATCTATACCTACGTGGGAGCCGATTCCGGCGATTATATCGTCACTTTTTCGGATGTCGGCGCCGGCCGGGGGGAATACAAATACACAGGCGCCGGTGCCTATGAATATATCGGCCCAGGGGCCGGACGTTACAAGCCGGTTCAGCTTCTGACCACTGCCGAGAGTCACACCCTTTTCGATGTGCAGATCGCTGCCGAGCCGTATCGGGCCCTGCGCCTGAGCGGAGAGATGGCCATGAGCAGCAGGGATCAAAATACCTGGTCCGGGCTGGGCGACGATGACAACCAGGGGATGGCGCAGAACTGGCAGCTGCTCGTTACCCCCGATACCTTGCGATGGGGCCGGCGCAGCCTCGGCTTGATGGAGCTTTCGGGGCGGTTCCGTCAGGTGCAGAATCGTTTTCGGGATATCGACCGCACCAGCGAGGCGGAGTACAACCGGCGCTGGGATCTGCCCGACAGCGCCGCACGGGGGGAGCGGGTCTGGGAGATGGCCGGGCGCTGGGCCCCCTTTGCCGGCGCGCAGCTGGCCGGCGAGTACGGCGATATCCGCAAGAGCGGGGATTTCCGCTCCAGCCGCTGGCAGTTCGAACATGGTCTGACCCGGAATCGCTGGCCCGATTATTCCATGCGCATCGAACGCATCTCCAGGAACAACAGTCCCGCGAGAGAAAAGGGCGACTGGCTGCGTGCGCGCGGTCAGGCGCATTACAAAATTGGAGCCGTCAGTCCCCTCCTCGAATACGAGGGAGAGGAGAAAAAAGAAAACTGGTCTGATTCCCTGGCGACCGGATTCCGCTTCCATTCCATGAGCGGCGGCCTCGATCTGCATCCGTTTAAAAGGGTGACGGCCCGGGCGCTCTACTCCTGGCGGGACGATCAATCCTACTCCGGGGGCGGTGAGTTCGCCGGCAAGTCGACAGCCCGCACCCAGCAGTTAAGGCTGCAGGCGCAGCAGCTGGGCGCCCTCTCAGGATCTCTCGAGTTCACCCACCGCGCGCGCACCTACGCCGACTCGGCGGTGGGCAGAAAGGAGACCGACCTGGCTGAACTCAAGCTGCTACTCACTCCCTGGAAGAGCGCCCTGAACGCCGATTTTAATTATCAGACCTCCAACACCGCCACCGCCAAAAAGGAACGCCTCTATATCAAGGTCAATTCGGGCGATGGTTCCTACCGTTTTGACGAGAATCTGCGCGAATATGTCCTCGATCCCCTCGGAGATTACATCCTCCGCATCCTCACCACAGATGAGCTGGTGCCGGTCGTCGAACTGAAGACGAGCGGGCGGCTGCGCCTGGATCCCTCCCGCTTCTGGAACCGGACAAAAGGTGGAAAACCCCTGCGCACCTGGCAGAAATGGCTGAGCGCGGTCTCGACCGAAACCTTTTCGGCCATTGAGGAGCGGACCCAGGAGAAGGAGGTCTGGCAGATCTATCTGCTCAATCTGGACAAATACCAGCAGCCTGCGGTTACACTTTTTGGCTCGATGCAGTGGCGGCAGGATATTTTTCTTTTCGAAAAACGGCGGGATTTTTCTCTGCGGCTGCGCTATCAGCAAAAGCAGGAGATGAACAACCAGTACCTGGAGGGCGGACAGGAGCGCAGCGATGATGAGGTCAGTGCACGCCTGACCGGCCGCATCGGGGCACGGTTGATCAGCCAGTCCGATTTCGCCCGCAAACGCATTGCGCGCAGCTTCAGCGAGAGCAGCCGGCAGGACCGCGACATCCTCTCCGATCAGGGCCGAGTCGAGTTTTCCTATCGTCCCAAGCCGGCGCTGGAATTCGCGCTGGAGGGCAGCCTCGCCATGGAGGAGGACCGCTGTTTCGCACCCGCAACCCGGGTCAACTATCTTTCCCTGCGGCCGCGTGTCACCTATTCATGGCGCAGCAACGGCCGCTGGCAGGCCGAAGTGGAATGGAACCGGGTGGCGGTTGCACCCGAAGGGCGCATCATCCCCTATGAAATGGCGGACGGCCGCAGCGCCGGGTATTCGATGCGTTGGGATGCCCGCTTCGAATATCGCCTCTCCCAGACCGTGCAGGCCTCGTTTTCCTATTCGGGACGCAATGAGCCCGAACGGCAGGGCGTAACCCATACCGGCCGTGCCCAGATCACGGCTGCATTTCGCTAGGCGGAAGGGAATGATGAAGAGGATAGCCCTGACATTTCTTCTGCTCGGCCTGGCCGCCCTTCCCAAATCCTTCGCCCAGCCGCGCACCATCCCGGTCACCGGGATCACGATCCATGGGGCGCGCACCCTGGGGGAAGAGGAGGTACGTGCGGAGTTCGGCCTCAAGCGCGGGGATCCCTTCGTCGCGGCGGATCTGCAGCTGCGCGGCCGCAGGCTGCTGGAGAGTCTGGCGGCTGCGGGCTACTGGTATGCCCGCCTGGATTCGATCGTCTATCGCGTCGCGGCGGACAGCAGCGGCGCGGAGCTGCGGCTCTATCTCGATGAGGGACGAGAGCTGCGCACGGGAGGAGTGGAGCTCGCCGGATTGGACAGCATCTCCACCCGGAGACTCGTACAGCGTTTCACCACCCGTCCGGGCGGCAGGCTTGACGGGGCGGAGCTGGAAGAGGATCTGGATGATGCCCTGCTGCAAATGGATCGAGAGGGACATCCCTTCGCCAGGCTTGAGCTGCAGGAGCTCCGCCTCGACAGCCTCGATTCCGCACGCGATGGCCTGCAGCTGCGCTATTCAGCTGCGCCCGGGCCGCGGCTGATCCTGCGCGAGATCCAGCTCGCCGGCAACACCTTGACCAGGCCCGGAGTGATATTGCGCGAGATCCGTATCAAGCCCGGCGAGCGCTATTCTCAGCAAAAGGTGGAGCGGATCGTCGGGCGGCTGATGCGCCTTGGCTATTTTAAAAAGGTGGAGGAGCCCATCCTCTTCTATACCTCGGGGGATGAAGGCGGGCTGCTGCTGCGGGTTGAGGAGGGCCAAAGCAGTCGTTTTGATGGAGTGGTGGGCTATTCTCCCGCAAGTGGTGATGAGAAGGGCTATTTCACCGGGCTGGTGGACATTTCACTGGGAAATCTGCTCGGAACAGGCCGCGCTCTCTCCGCGCATTGGCAGAAAAAGGATCGTCGCACCCAGGATATCAGTCTCCGCTATCGGGAACCGTGGCTGGCGGGCTGGCCCCTGCATATCGGCGGCGGTTTTTCCCAGTTGATACAGGACACCACTTATGTCCAGCGGGATCTCAGTCTGGAAGTGGAGATCCCCCTGTTCGATCAACTCTCCATTCAGGCCCAGGCCGGACGCACGGAGATACTTCCCGATTCAATCGGCAGTTACAAATTCGGCCTGCTGCGCAGCCGCACTCTGAATGCGGCCATCGGCATCGAATACGACAGCCGGGATGACCTCCTCAATCCGCGCCAGGGGGTCTATTATGCCACTACGTACCAGAGCGGCCGCAAGGAGAACCTTGGGCCGCAGCCCCTGCTGACCGGCGAGGTCAAACGCAAGACCGGCACCCGGAGGATAACACTCGATCTCGAGTTTTATACCCCGCTTTTTCAACGCCAGATCGTAGCCCTTGGGCTTCACGGCCGGCAATTCGTCAGTGGTGAGACGATTGTGCCGGTGTCGGACCAGTTTCGCCTGGGAGGGGCGAGGACTTTGCGCGGATTCAGCGAAGACCAGTTTCGCGGCAGCTCGGTGGCCTGGCTGAACTGCGAGTACCGCTACTGGCTGGGACGGCGTTCGCGCACCTTCCTTTTCGCCGACTATGGCTATTACAGCGCACAAAGGGCATCAGGTAAGCTTCAGGAGTTCAAACTCGGCTACGGTTTGGGCTTCCGTCTGGAGACGGGGCTGGGCATCATGAGCCTCGATTACGGCCTCGGCCGTGGTGACGATCTGCTCGGCGGAAAAATCCATGTCGGATTGATTAACGAGTTTTAACCTCGCTGTTACCTCCGGGCATGAAAAAGCCCCGGCAGAGGCCGGGGCTATTTTTATTGGTCGGCGCTGTAATAGAGGTGGCGCTTGATCTTGTTGGTCGGAGTTTTTTCGAAGGGTTCAGGATGAATGATCAGGGTCTGCAGGCGGCTGAATGACGGCAGCCGGCCATTGGTCTCGGCGCGCACCTGCTCGAGGATTGCGGCCAACCGGAGCTCTGCCTCCTGGGGCTCCAGGCTGTTGAGGGAGAATTTCTGGTCGATAAAGTCGTAGTCGAGATAGACCCTGGCCACCAGCCTTTTCTTCTCCATCTGCACCAGGGCTTCCTGAATATAGGGGGACTGCGAGAGTTCCTGCTCAACCACTTCGGGGTAGATGTTTTCCCCGGAGGGGCCGACGATAACATTCTTGGAACGTCCCTTGATGAATAGATAACCCTCTTCATCGAAGAAACCCAGATCGCCGGTTCTGAGCCAGCCCGAATCGAGCAGCACCTCACGTGTGGCGGCGGGATTTTTCAGATAGCCCTGCATGACGATATCGCCCTGGACGATAATCTCGCCGATTCCAGTCTGCGGGTCGGGATGCTGAATGGCCATGGCGATTCCCGGGATGGCCTTGCCACAGGAGCCCATCTTCACTGATCCGAAGGGGTTAATGGTCATGATCGGAGAGGTTTCGGTCATACCGTAGCCGGAGGAGTAGCTGATGCCCGCATCGATGAGGAAGGTTTCGGTGTCCGGATTGAGCGCGGCCCCACCGAACATGAAGAAGCGCAGCTTTCCACCGAAGGAGTGGATGAGTTTTTTGCCCGCCATGCGGTGCAGCCGTTTACGAAAAACGGGCCGGCGGTAGAGGGTGTTGAGCACCCTTTTGCTCTGTATCTGCGGCACAATCTTTTTGCGATAGATCTTGTCCACCACCAGGGGCACAGTCAGGACCCCGGTTGGGTGGACAGAGGACATGGCGGCGAGCAGCTTGGCCGGGGTGGGCAGTCCCTTGAGATAATAGATGGACACACCGGTGGCGAGCGGGGCGAGCAGACCGCCTGTGGCTTCGTAGGAATGGGCGAGCGGCAGAATCGAGAGGAAGCGGTCCGACGGCGAGAGGGGAAAACGCTCGAGGGCGTGCACGACATCATAGATGATGTTGCGCTGGGTGAGCATAACCCCCTTGGAATGGCCTGTCGTCCCGGAGGTGTAGATGATCACCGCCAGATCATCCTCCTGCGGCGGATCCGCCTCGACCGCGGCGATCGCTGCGGGAAGAGGGAGGGATTTGAGTTCCGCCGGCCTGAAGAGGGTCTCCTTGCCCAGAAGGAAGGTGCGCTCTTGAACGGCCTCCTCGATGCTCCAATCCTCGAGTGAAATGAGGGTGCGGAGTTCCGAGTGCTCCAGTTCTTCGATTTTGCTGCGCATTTTGCCGGAGACGAAAGCCGCCACCGCCTCCGAGTGGCGGATGATGTGACGGGTATCCTCCTCCGGAAAACCCGTGAGGATGGGCACTGCGACCGCCCCCATGCTGGTGATGGCCAGGTAGGCCACCACCCAGTTCGGACTGTTATCGCCGAGGATGACGACCCGGTCACCCGGCTTGACCTCACAGCTCATGAGCAGGGCCATGGTCTCCTCGATCCTGGCCTTGAGCTGATGGTAGGTGATGGGCTCTTCGTCCACGCTCGCGACAGCGGGCAGAGCTCCGTACTCACGGAAACTGCGCTGCAGCAGATGGCGGAAGGTGAGTTGCTCCAGTTCGACTATCATCTCGCCTGCCTTTTGATTAATTGAAGGTCATGCGCGATTATCGTGCCAGACTCAGACAAAGCCGGTGATGGCGTTCGCCAGATTCTCCCACGAAAATCTCTTTTTGTAGGTTTTGATGAATTCCGGGAAATCGGCCTCTTCCCGGACACGGTAAAAGTGGAGGATCGCCTGGGCCAGGGCATGGCTGTCCTCCGCCGGGACGACAAAGCCGGTCCTGCCCGGTTCGATCACCTCCGGAAGGCCCCCGACGTCGGTGGTGATGACAGGTTTGTCAAAGTTGTAGGCGATCTGGATGATGCCGCTCTGGGTGGCTGAGACATAGGGCAGCACGACGACATCGGCGGCGGTGAAGTAGAGGCCGACCTCCTCGTTCGGAATATAATCGGTTTTGAGGAGAATGGCCTGCTCCAGTCCCAGTTCTCTGATTTGCAGGCGGTATTTCTCCTCATCCTCATAGAACTCGCCGGCGACAAGGAGCCGTACCTCCATTTCACGCAGAAGCTCGGGCAGAGCGGCAATCAGGTAGTGCAGGCCCTTGTAAGCCCGTACATAGCCAAAAAAAAGGAGGACCTTCTCTTCTTCGCCAAGGGTGAGCCGGGCGCGGGCGGTTTCCCGGGTGTAACTGGAGCTGAAGATTTCATATACCGGGTGGGGCACCTGCCGGAAGCGGGCGTGGGGTTTGATTTTGAGCAGGTCGTTCTCGACGGTTTGGGATTGGACGATGAAATAGTCCACCTTCCAGAGAGCCCATTTGGTCAGGAGCCAGTCCACGACCGGGATCTGTTCGTGGGGCACGATATTGTCGCCGATATAGAGCGATTTGGTCCGGGTGAAGAGACGGGTGAGGAGGACGATCGTGCCGTAGCAGGGGGCGAAGAAGGGCATCCAGTACTTGTAGACCACCAGTTCCGGCTTGGTCCTGCGGATGTAGAGAAAGGTTCTGATCCAGGAGAGGGGATTGATCGAGTCGATGAGGGGGCGTGAGGGCAGTTCGATGGTCTGCTGGCTGTTGTCCTGCTGGGTCTTGCCCGGGAAAAGCAGATCCGGATACTGTCTCTTGAAGGAGATGATTTCGACCTCGTGGCCCATGTCGAGCAGTTTTTTATAGAGAAGGGCGACGTAATGGGCAATGCCGCCGCGCATGGGGAAAGAGGTGCCGACCAGAACGATTTTCATCGGATATCCCAGATTTGCAGTCCGCGCTGTTCGAAACTGAATTTCACCACCTGTCCGCCCGCTTTTTCCAGGGCTTCGGCGACCCGATGCTTTTTCTGGAAGGGGCAGTAGAAGAGGAGATAGCCTCCTCCGCCGGCGCCGAGGATCTTGCCGCCCAGGGCGCCATTTTCCCTGCCGGTTTCATAGAGCTGGTCGATCTGGCTGGTCGAAATATTGGCGTCGAGGTTCTTTTTATGCAGCCAGGCGGCGTGGAGAAGCTGGCCGAAATCATCCAGCCGGCCCCGCAGCAGGCAGTTTTTCATCTCGACGGTAAGGGCCTTCATCTGATCCAGGGCCTCAACCACGGCCGGTTTGCGCTCCTGATAGGAGCGGGTCTGATTGGCGACGATGTTGGCGGAAAGGCGGGTTTTGCCGGTATAGCAGAGCAGCAGGTTGTACTCCAGCTCGTTGATGACCGCGTCGTTGATGCGCAGGGGATTGACCACCACCGTCTTGTCAAAGAATTCGATAAAATTAAAGCCGCCGAAGGTGGCCGCATACTGGTCCTGCTTGCCCCCGACGATCTGAAGATCGACGCGTTCGATCTGGAAGGTCAATTCGGCGATTTCGTAATCGGTCAGGGGATGGTTTTGCCACTGCTTGAAGACCCCCACCATGGCGACTGTCATGGTCGAGGAGGAGCCCAGGCCGGAGCCCGGAGGGGCGTCGGAATGCAGGAAAAGATGGAGGCCGGTCCGGGGCGCAAAGTGCTTGACGACCGCCTTGGCCAGGTCGAGTTCGCCATTGAAAGGGATGGGCTCGTTCAGCCGATAGCTGGCCTCGGTGTCATAATCCAGGGAGGTGATGCGAATCCGCGCCTCCTCCTTCGTGATCAAAGAGGCGTAGGCGTATTTGTCGATGGTGGCGCTCAGCACGACGCCGCCCCTCTCCTCGGGATAGGGGGCGACATCGGTGCCCCCGCCGCAGAAACTGATGCGCAATGGCGCTTTGGCTCGTATGATCATATCAACTCTTGATCAGGTGTGCGGTGAATGGCCGCCCGGTGTGCGGACCGGCTGTTACGGGAGAATGCGCTGCATCACGGACGGCAGTTCGGCCCGGGCGCGGTCGAGACGCTCGGGTGTGCCGATGTCCAGAAAGTAGCCCGCGGTCTTGAAGGCGTAGCAGCGGCCGCCTTCGGCCAGGCGGGGAAAGATCTCCCTTTCCAGGGATAGCGGCCCGCCGCCTGGGATCGTCTCCCAAACCTCCCGCTGCAGCAGATAGACCCCGCCGTTGATGAGCCCCCTTCCCCCTGCACTTTTTTCGGCGAAGGCATTGATCCGCCCGCCACGACCGGTCTGAATGTTTCCGTAATCACCCATGGAATGGACGTTTATCGCAGCAATTGAGGCAAGGGCTCTTCGTTTGCGATGAAAGTTGGCAAAGTCCGGCAGCTCCAGTTCAAGAAAGGAATCCCCGTTGCAGACCAGATTTTCTTCCACGGCGAAGGATTCAGCCTGCTTGAGGGCGCCGCCGGTTCCGAGGGGAGATTTTTCAGCCGAGTAGAGAATCTTTACACCCCAGCGGCTGCCGTCGTCAAACCAGGAGCGGATTTCCTCGGCCCCGTAGCCGATGCAAAAGACGATCTCGCGGAGATTGTGGCGGGCGAGGTAGCGCACGAGGTATTCGAGAAAGGGGCGGCCTCCAATGTCGACCATCGCCTTGGGCTGTGTGATCCCCAGGGCGCGCAGTCGGGTCCCCAGCCCTCCGACCAGAATGAAAGCTCTCATCAAGCCCTCCCACCCCGAATGCGATCTGATACTGCCCTTTGAGGCGGCTCCGGAGTGGTCGGGTCAGAGCTCCACGATAAGAATCTGCTTGACGCCATCGCGAAGGATCTCCATGCTGATGCGTTGACCGACGCGAAAATCGGCAAGGCGGTTCATGTACTCGTAGATATCACCGACCGGCTTGCCTTCCATGGCGATGATGATGTCGCCCTTTTTCATGCCGGCTCTGGCCGCCGGCCGGTCGGGCATGACCGCATCCGCCCGCAATCCCTTGCCGCTGGTGGAGGTGAAATCGGGCATGATCCCGAGGGTGACCTTGAAGCGGCGAGAGGTCGCCGGCTGGGATTTGGGGCCGGCCTCCTGAAAGGCGAGCCGGCTGCTGCGGTCGGCCGCTTCGCGGCTGATGTCGAAGACCAAGCTCACCACATCTTGCTCTCCCTGTGCATTGATCCTCCAGGCATCATCCTCAGGGGTGTGATACTCTTCGGAGATGTTGGTCCAGACAAAGAGGACGGCTATATCCCTGGCATAGAAGGAGGCGTGGTCGGAGGGGCCGTAGCCCTCGGGCGAAAGGGTCGGATGGAGATCATGGGCGGCGGCGAGGGAGATGACCAGCGTGTCCAGTCCGGCGGCGGTGCCGGTGCCACCGAAGGTCATGGCGCGGGTTGCGGGATTCAGGCGCCCGATCATGTCCATATTAATCATCAGCTGGGCGCGGCTGAGGTCGACGAGGGGATGGTCGACAAAATGTTTGGAGCCGAGCAGTCCCATCTCCTCGGCGGCGAAGGCAACGAAGAGCAGGGAGCGTTTGGGCTTTTCTGTGGCGGCGGCCCATTTTTCCGCGAGTTCGAGGAGGCCGGCCACGCCTGAGGCGTTGTCGTCGGCGCCGTTATGGACGGCGAGGGTATCCGGGCGGCGGGAGCCCGATCCGGGGCCGCCCATGCCAAGGTGGTCATAATGGGCGCCGATGATCACATATTCATCCCTGAGGAGGGGATCGCTCCCCGGCAGCAGGGCGACGACGTTATGGGTGCGGCCCATCTGATGCACCACCTCCGCGCGGGCGTCGACTGTGCAGGGGAGGGCCATGCTGGCGGGCGTCAGGGTGGAATCGAGCTGCTGCTGCAGGCCGGCAAGGGTAACGCCGCTGCCAGCGAGGATGCGGTCGGCGAGGCTGCGGCGGATATGAAAAAGGGGTATGCCGAGGCTGCCGAGGCCCTGGTCGGCGTTGAGCCGGGGCAGTGACTCCTCCTCCTGCGTCGCTTTTGAGACGAAGAGGACGCCTGCCGCGCCGTGGTCCCGCGCAGCCTGGGCCTTCTTGCGAAGGCTGCGATGGGGCTCAAAGCGGTCCTGGCCCGATGCGGGAGGGGGCGGGCCGTCGCGAAGGATGAGGGCCCATTTCCCCTTCAGCTCCTGTCCGGCAAAATCCTGCCAGGTGAGGGAGTCGGTCTCGATGGCAAAGCCGTAGCCGGCGAAGTGGACGGCGGCGGCGAGCTCCCCGTTTTCAGAGAAAGCGAGGGGGGTGAAATCCCTGCCCGGGACGGCATGCTCTCCCCCGATGCTGAGCCGGTTGTGTTCACCGGCGGAGAGGCTGTTGAGGACCTCGAAACTCTGCAGCCCCTCCTCACCCAGGAGGACGAGGCCATCAGCGGCGAACTGGTCTCTGATATATTCAGCCGCCCTCTCCGCCTCGGGGCTGCCCGAGCGGCGTCCCTTGAGCGTGTCACTGGCGAGAAAGCTGATATGGTTCAGGAGTTCCTGGCTGGTGATCTCGGCCTCCGTAATCTGGGCGCGACCGGCGGACCACCAGGTCAGGAGAAGTGGCAAAAGCAGCAACAGGGCGGGTTTCAACCCCTTCATAATCGAATACCTCATGAATTGATTCGGAAAAGCGCAACAACAAAGTACGCAGGAAGAGGGAAAAGGGCAAGCGATTTCCCGTGTTCGACCCGGATGTGGAGCACTCTGCCCCGGATCAAAGGCGGGCGCAGTGGTCGATGAGGCGATTGACGATCTTCATGACCAGGGCGTCGGGCACGCCGTTGGCATGGCGTGAGCGCATGCGCATGTCGCAGATCTCGTTGACGAAATCAATGACCTGCAGGGAGCCGTCATGGTCGATGGCAATTTCCGTCGAGAAGAAATGGATCTGCGTCGTGCGGGCGATGTGGGCGACGATCTGCTGCATCTGCACCAGGCTCTCCTGCGGGATATCATTTTCGGCGCAGGGTCCATAAAGATGGGTGAGGTCGTCCCACCAGCAGAGGGTGATGAGATCGAGGATGTAAAAGACCCTGAACCAGGCCCGGCGGCCGCTGAGCAGCTGCGGGGCCACTTTTTTCTGCAGGACAACCTTGCCGGTCGGGCTTTTTTTCAGGGCTTCGGCGATATGGCCGGGTGAGGCGGCGTCGAGGATTACCCCTTCGCCACCGCCCCCTTCGGAGGGTTTGATCACGAAAGGCAATCCCAGCTTTTCCATGGCGAGGTTGAAGGTCCCTTCAGGGGAGTCATGACGCGAGGCGATGATGCCGTAGGGGACGTTGATGCCGCTGGAAACCAGTTCCAGATGCATGGTCGCCTTGTCGCGGCACCACTCCACGCGGGCCGGCTCATTGATGATCTGCGTGCCTCGTTTGACGAGGGCATCCAGTCCCGGACGCAGGGAGGGATGGACATCAGAGGCGCGGTCGATCACCATCCTGGGGGCGTAATCTTCGCGTGAGCTGGTATGCAGAAAGGCGGGCAGCTGGGCCGGTGCATAGATCTGCACCTCCAGGCTGCGCCGTCTTGCAGCGGCGGCCAGATAAAAGACAAAATCGTCATCGTATTCCCACTCCCAGAGAATGACCAGATCCGGAGCTGGGGAATAGTAGGGCTTGGCGCTGTGTGAGATTCTGTTCTTTCCGATCACGTTCCTAGCAGATGATTTCTTCCAGTTCAGGAAATGCCTCCAGGGCCGGGCAGCGGGGCGCCTTGTGAGCATTGGCGGGCACGGATGGGCTGCCTGCCTTCGACTCCTGGGGGTAGACGAAAAGTTCGCCCTTGTAGTTGCGCATGACCACCTTCTCGTCATCAACGGACTGGACATATTCGGGCAGCAGGGGGATTTTTCCTCCGCCTCCGGGGGCGTCGATGACGAAAGCGGGCACGGCCAGTCCCGAAGTCCATCCACGCAAGGCCTGCATGATTTCCAGCCCCTTTTCCACGCGGGTGCGCAGGTAGCCGGTCCCCTGGACGTAGTCGGCCTGATAGATGTAGTAGGGCCGTACGCGTACGGTCAGGAGTTTCTGCATCAGGCGCTTCATGGTCTCGGGATTGTCGTTGACGCCCTTGAGCAGAACCGTCTGGTTGCCGAGGGGAATGCCCGCATCTGCAAGCAGGTTCAGGGCGCGCGAAGACTCTTCCGTGATCTCATCCGGATGGTTAAAGTGAACATTCATGTAGAGGGGGTGGTACTTTTTCAGCATGTTCACCAGCTCCGGGGTGACGCGCTGCGGCAGAAAACAGGGCACGCGCGAACCGATGCGGATGATCTCTATATGCTTAATAGAACGCAAAGAAGACAAAATATATTCTAGCTTGCTGTCAGCGAGCATGAGCGGGTCGCCGCCGGAGACGATGACGTCGCGGATTTCACTGTGCTGGCGGATATATTCGATGCCGGCATCAATATGGCGAGGATTGATCTTGTCGGAATTGCCCACCTTGCGTTTCCTGGTGCAGAAACGGCAGTAGGAGGCGCAGCTGTGCGATACCAGAAAAAGAACACGGTCCGGATAGCGATGGACTATGCTCGGCACGGGGGAGTCCTTGTCTTCCGAAAGAGGATCGGCGATGCCGCTCTTTTCGGCCAGCTCCTCAACATCGGGTACAATCTGGCGGTAGATGGGATCGCCCTTCTCCTTGATCAGGCTGGCATAATATGGCGTAATGCGAAACTGAAAAACCTCTGCAACCTTTTTAACCTCTTCGACATCCAGGTCGAAGCGTTTGGCAATCTCTTCGGGCTTGGTGAGACTGCCCCTGAGGAGTTGCTGCCAGTGTTCCATAGTGTTCATAATCCTTTCAAGAGAAATACTTGGCATAGATAATGCGATCATCGTTCGCTCGGTAAAAATCGGCGATGCGCGCGACTTCCTGATAGTGCTGTTTAAGATAGAATTGCCGGGTGCTTTCGTACCGCGGCTGGGACGAAGTCTCGATGATCAGTACTCTTCCCTTCTCCTCCTCAATTTTATTCTCAACCTGGCGCAGCAGCATTTTCCCGTACCCCTTGCCTTGCGCCTCGGGTGAGACGGCAATCCAGTAGAGATCAAAAGTGCCATCGGTCAGGGGGGTAGGCCCCCATGTGGCAAAGCCGACAACCCGGCCCGAATCTTCCTCGAGCACATCCACGATATAATCCTTTTGCCCGGGCAGATTCAGATAAAGGTCGACAAGTTCTTCAGCGACCACAACTTCTTCGGCGGTGAACATGCCGGTTGCTTGGAGCAGGCGTATCACTTCCTCTTTGTCCTGCGGCTGCATGGCGCGGATCATGGTCACTCCTTGCGCTCGAGGGCGTTGTTGATGAGGATGCGCCAGAATTCGGTATAAGGCAGCCCTGCGGCCTTGAGGGCACGGGCATAGCCGGCGCCAAGCCCGATATCGGGATTGGGATTGACCTCGAGGACAAAGATCTCGCCCTCACCGCTGGTCCGGAAATCGACCCGGGCATAGTCGCGGCAGCCCATCGCCGAAAAGGCCTTGACCGCCAGGCTTTGCAAGGCCTCCCGCAGGGATTCCGTGATCGGGGCCGGGCAGAGGGGAACGGTGGCCTGGTAGAGGGGATGGTCCTCAAACCATTTTGCCTCATAGCCGACAATTCGGGGGGTCCCCTCGGGCATGCCGGCAAAGCTGATCTCGGAGACCGGCAAGGCTTCCAGGCGGCTCCCTCTCTGGAGGACACCGACATTGAACTCGCGGCCTTCGATGAAGCGTTCGACCAGGGCGGGTTGATGGTAGCCGGTCCAGATTCTCTCGACCTGCCGCTGCAGTTGGGCCCGCTCGTAGATCACCGAATCAGGATGGATGCCCAGGCTGGCATCCTCCGCATTCGGTTTAACGATGACCGGCAGGGCGATATCGGGCAGCTCAGCGCCGGGCTGAACAAGTGCACCGTCAGGGCAGGGCAGCCCGTGCGCCTGCAGGATGGCTTTGCTCACGAATTTCTGCTGACAGAGGGCCAGTGTGACCGGACTGTTGCCGGTGAAGGGCCAGCCCATGGCCTCAAAAAAGGCGGCCACATGTGGTTCGAGCTGCGGAATGCCGCGAAAGGCCTCGCATAGATTGATGAGCAGATCGCAGGGTTGTTCGCGGAGTCGCTCCACCAGATCGGTGAGACTGTCGCGCAGCGGCAGCAGCACTGCTGCATAGCCGGCATCGCGCAGTGCGGCGAAGAGCTCCGCGGCTGTTTGCTCGACGGAGGTTTCAGAGATGGTCTCATCGCTGCGGTTGGCAGCGGGCGCGAAAGAGTTGAACGCAATGCCCACGAGCGGGCTGTTTCCGGTCATGATGCCAGTCCATTGCGCACGGCAGCCTCCTCAACCACACGAAGAATCAGCTGGTTATAGCTGTAGCCGGCAGCGCGTGCCGCTTTAGGCAAACATGAATTGTCATCCGGATTAGGCAGAATCCCCGGGAGTGGATTGGCTTCAATGATTTGCGGTTCGTCCTTTTCATCGAGACGGATATCGATGCGGCCCCAGTCCTTGAGGCGGAGCACCTTGACGACCTTGCGGACCAGGTCTTCTATCCCGGCCTGGAGTTCCGCGCTGATATCGGCAGGGCACTTGAAGATGGCGAGGGGCTTGTCGGTTGTGTCCCAGATCCATTTCGCTTCATAGGAATAGATTGGCGCCGCCCCCCGGGGGAGTTGGGCATGGTCGATTTCGACAACGGGGAGAATCTCGAGGCCGGGATTATTGCCGATAAAGCCGACCGTGAATTCGCGGCCGGGTAGAAAGCGTTCGACGATGACCGGCTGGCGGTAGTGGCGGCTGACCTCGCCGACCCGTTCCCTAAGTTCGGCGGAGGTGCGGACCAGGGAGTTGTCCTTGATCCCCTTGCTTGAGCCCTCATAGAGGGGTTTGACCATCAGGGGCAGAGGCAGGCCATCGGGAACAGCATCCTCGCAATCGAATATCCAGAAGTGCGGATTGGGAATCTGATAGTAGGAGAGGATTTCCTTGGCGCGTGACTTGTCAAGGCAGATGCCCAGGGTGAGGGGATCGGAACCGGTGTAGGGAATGTTGAGGTATTCGCAAAGAGTTGGGATTTGGGATTCACGGTTGGGGCCGGAAAGGCGTTCGGCCATATTAAACACAAGGTCAGGGCGGCTTTCCTGGAGGTGATGGAAAGCGAATTCATCGGATTCGATTAAAACAACCTCATGCCGTTCAGCGAGGGCGCGCTGAACGGCTGATATGGTCTCGTCGGAATCACACTCGGCGAGCAAATCTGGAGGAGGTTCTTCATCCTCCTCGGCTATTTCCTCGACGAATTGACGCGAAACCATCTCGGCCATGCCGTTTTTAGAGCTATGTATCAAAGCAATTTTCAAGATGATGCCCTCTCCTGAATTTCAGAATATAACGACGTTGGGCCGAAAAAGTTTCGTATCAGGTAAAATAATTGCATGAATAATTTGGGGATAAATATAGCCTTTTCTGCATAAAAGTCAATACTTATTTATTCTTTTTTGCGCGGCGTCAATATATTGGGTCTTCCCTCAAGCCCCTGTCGTCGAGATGGAAAATTCCGGGGGCTGCGCGAGATGTTTTTTCACCGCACACTGATCCGCCGCCCGGATCACCGCTTCACGGTATTTTTCAGGAAATCCGGCGGGCAGCTTGATCTCCAGGGCGATCTTGCGGATCATATGGGTGACAGGGTCGGTGATCATGCTCTGGGTGATCTCCAGCCCTTCGGTGTTCAGGCCGCGTTGTTTGCAAAAGCTGAGCACATAGATGCCCGCGCAGGTGCCGATGGAAGCGAGGAAAAGGGCGAAGGGGGCGGGCGCTGAGCCGTCCTGATTAGTAGGGATGGTCACGGGACCGTATTGGGCGTCCACACGCAGTCCGCCCGGAAAGGTGATTTTGATATCCATTGCTGCCTCCTTAAAGAGATCGGGCCGGCCACTGGCCGGCAGGGTTTGTGGATTAAACAACCATGCTGTTAGATGACGGGGGTCCGGGTTGGATTCAGGCTTTCGGCTTCATG
>ERZ795031.501-NODE-501-length-48145-cov-13.228821_pt1 | contig 48145 bp, 37 predicted proteins | sample MGYA00375123_ERZ795031 | MGnify/ENA primary metagenome ERZ795031 (study PRJEB30166, sample SAMN05720159) | activated sludge metagenome | isolation source: anaerobic digester from wastewater treatment plant | place: USA | collected 2015-04-21 ...
GAATCAGGAGGCCGCGTGACTACAAACTTGTGTCCGGGAAACCGGTTGCGGTACAAAGATTACCGAGGTTGCCGACAAGATCCAGATGCCGGAAGGTTTTTCGTACAAGGTTGCCGGAACGGCCGAAGACTTCCAGACATCGTTCAAGTGGATGGGTATTGCGCTGATGGTGTCGGTGCTGCTTGTCTTCATGGTCATGGCAAGCCAGTTCGAGTCGCTGCGCGAGCCGTTCATCATCATTTTCACCGTACCGCTGGCGGCAATCGGCGTGGTGCTGATGTTCGTTCTCACCCGATCAACCATCGACGTTTCGGCCTTGATTGGCGTCATCATGCTGGTCGGTATCGTCGTCAACAACGGCATCATCATGGTTGACGCCGCAAACCAGATTCGCGAGGAGGGCCACGGACGGCTGCGGGCCATCGCGCTTGCAGGCCGCCAGAGGCTTCGTCCGGTTCTGATGACGTCGTTTACGACCATGCTCGGCATGGTGCCGATGGCACTGGGAATCGGCGAGGGCGCCGAGACCTGGGCCGGCATGGGCAAGGCGGTCATCGGCGGGCTGTTTACATCAACTTTCCTGACGCTGTTCGTGGTTCCCGTCATGTACACCGTGTTTGCCCGAAAGGAATTGAAGCATGACAAGAGAATCTTCACCGCCGCTTTGGAACAGGGCGCGAACCGGAGCGAGGTCTGAAATGAGGAATGTCTTAATATTTCCAATGATTGCCCTTGTCCTTTCGGCTGCCGGATCCGTTGCGGTCCGCGCTTCCGAATCCATGCCGGAGCTTGACGGCTTCCTTCCGGAGGTGGTTGAAAAGGTCGGGATTCTGCCGGAACCGGTTCCAGGCGATGAGTTGGCAATCGCGGATGCCATTGAAATGGCGGCCGAACGCAACGCCAGCCTGGAAGTCATGAAGGCCGAGGTGGAGCGCTCCAGGTGGCAGACGGCGACCGCATGGGCCATCATCATGCCGATGGTGGAAGCGTCGGCCAGCTATGTCCGGGCGGATCATGAGGACGTGGTCGAATTTGACATGAGTTCCATGCTGGAGGCGCTTGGAATTCCCGTTCCGGAAGGAACCACGTCGGAGCCGACGGTCATCAGGCGCCTCGACAACCTTAACGGTTCGTTATCCGTTTCGATGTCGCTGATTAACGTCGCGGGGTGGTACACGATTGCCGCTGCGCAGTCCGGGGACAAGCTTGCAAGGCTGACATACGAGCAGGTCAGGGATCAGATTCAATCCGGGGTTGTCCAGGCATTCCTGGCCGCGATGATGACCAGGTCGGTAATAGATCTTCAAAGATCCCAGGTTGTTTCGGCCGCGCACCACCTGGATTTCGCGCTGAAGAAGTTTGCCGCCGGTTCCGGCCTGAAGATTGACGTGGTGCGTGCCGAGGCCGACCTTGTCAAGGCAAGGCAGGAGCTTCTGAACGCGAACCTGGCCTATGAATCGGCGCGCGACGCCCTCGGGATACTGACCGGAGCCGGCGGGCTTCCCGTGCCTTCGGGCGATCCGCAGTTTGATCTTTCGTCGTCCGTCCCGAATGGCCGCGATCAGATTGATGAAGCTGTCAGCCGAGCCGTCGAGATTCGAAACGACATCAAGTTACAGCAGGCCGGTCTTGACCTTGCGAAGAAGAGTTACGGCGCAAGCTGGGGCGGATACGTCCCGACCCTGGTTGGCGGGTGGTCCGGGTCTTATCAGTTCACTGAACCGGCTTCCTTCGGATCGGTTGACCGTTCGCGCTGGAATCTTTTCCTGAATCTTTCAGTCCCGCTTTTCCGGTTCGACAAGATTGGGGAAATCAAGCAGAAGAAGCTGGCAGTCAAGGTTGCCGAGTTGAAGGTTGACGAGGCCAGGGAGAACGCGGCCCGCGATATCCGCGAGGCCGAGCGGCAGTACAGGACGGCCGTGGCCAACCACGAGATTTCGTTGAAGCAGGTCGAGCTTGCGCGCGAGGCCTTTCAACTGGTGGAAGCGGCCTACCTGGCCGGGGCCGGTTCATCCCTGGAGGTGACCGACGCCATGCGCAACCGGCTGGCCTCCGAGGTCGGTGCCCTGACTTCCGAGCTGCGGGTCAGGGTTGCGCTTGTCAACCTGAACGTGGCCCTGGGCAGACGCGTTCAGGACGTGGTCAGGTGATTTGCCGGCAATTGACCTCCCGTGGAGGGTGATCATGGATGGCTCGACGGCCGTAAGGATTCTGCTGGTCGAGGATGACCTGAGGCTTGCCGCCCTGGTTTCCGAGTTTCTTTCGTCCAAGGGATTCGTCGTTTCCGTCGAGCCGAGGGGTGACACGGCGCCGGATCGGATCCTGGACGAAAATCCGGATCTGGTGATCCTGGACGTGATGCTTCCCGGCCTTGACGGGTTGACAATCTGTCGTCGCGTCAGGCCGCTGTACCCGGGCCCGATAATGATGCTGACAGCACTTTCCGACGAGGTTGACGAGGTTGTCGGGTTGGAGATTGGGGCCGACGAGTACGTGGCGAAACCTGTGAAGCCCCGGCTGCTTCTTGCCAGGATCCAGAACCTGCTGCGGCGGGTCAACTGCTGTCACGATGAAAAGGTGGTTCAGGGGGACAAGTTGCTGGTGGCCGGTGATTTGAGGATTGATCCGCGCCGTCGTTCGGTGGAAAAGGCCGGCGCGGAACTGGAGCTTACGACGGCCGAGTTCGACCTTCTTTACTATCTTGCCGACAGGATGGGGCAGGTCATCGAACGCGACCAGATTTATCGCGATTTGCGCGGCATCGAGTGGGACGGGCTGGATCGTTCGATTGACCTGAGGATTGCGCGCCTCCGCCGCAAGATTGGCGACGATGCGCGGCACCCGTCGCGGATCAAGTCCGTAAGGGGCAGCGGCTATCTGCTTGTGGACGCCGGCTGACGGTCGGTCGGAAGACTTATGAAAAGGTATTTTCTTCGTTCATTCTTCGCGCTTTTCGCGGCAATCCTCCTGTCGGTCGTCGTCGTCAGCCACATCGCCTTCATGTCCGTCATGCGCCAGATGGAACAAAGGCCAAGCAACACGATGAAGCTCGTGTCCATGGTGATGGCCGAGCGCTTCGCCGAGATGACGGTTCCGCAGGTAAGGGAATGGATCTCGACCAGATCCGGAACCCTTGACTCGCCCATATATCTTACGGATGCTTCCGACCCTTCCATTGCTCCAGGCGTGGTTTCCGAACTTGGTCATTCCGGCATGTCCCTTCGAAGGGTTTGGCGTGGCACCGGATACAGCCTGCTGGTTTACGTGCCGGTAAGGGTGGAGGGTGGGGACTACATTCTCGTGGCCGGGCCGGTCGACCGGCAGTACGGTCCCGACATGTATGCCTTCGTGATGATGGGTGCGCTGATCCTTGTGATCATGTTCCTTTCTTCGATGGTCTTCGCATTTCCGATGTGGCGTCGTCTTCGAATTCTCGAGAAGACGGCCAGGGCGGTTGCCGACGGACACCTGGACGCGAGAATTCCGATTCCCGCCGACGACGGCATGGTCGGATTCCTGGCCTCCCAGTTCAACACGATGGTGTCCAGGATTGATGAACTGCTTGCCTCGCAGAAGATGATGCTGCAGGCGGTTTCCCATGAACTGCGCACCCCGTCCGCAAGGATCCGATTCGGGCTGGAGATGCTTGAATCCGCGAAGGATCCGGCAGAGCGCGCGCGCAGGCTGGACGCCATCGACGAGGATCTGGCCGAACTTGATGAACTGGTCGAGGAATTGCTGATCTTTAACAAGACCGAGGCGCTGAAGCACGAAATCGAAAAGACCCCGGTCAATGTGTCGGAAGCCCTTGGCAGGCTGATTGAAAAACGCGCGTTTCTCAGACCCGGTGTCGAGGTGGTGCTGGACGTCACCGATGACTCGATTGAAGTCATGGTCGATCAGCGCGCCTTCATCAGGGCCATCGGCAACCTTCTTTCCAACGCGATGCGTTTTTCCAGGACGAAGGTTCGGATCGCGGTGCGTCGTGAAGGCGACCAGGCAATGGTCGAGGTGGCTGACGACGGACCGGGCGTGCCGGAAGATTCCAGGTCAACGATTCTTCAGCCATTCAAGCGTCTTGACGGCAGCAGGAACCGCGAATCCGGCGGAGCCGGCCTTGGCCTTGCGATAGTTTCTTCCATCGTCAATGCCCACAGGGGGCGGATTGAGATCCTCGAGGCCGACATCGGCGGTGCCGCCTTCCGCACCTGGTGGCCTCTTTCAGGCAATTGATCCCCGGCCATTCGAACCGATTTTGCGTTCATGGTGCGTCTTGCCGGGGCACGGCTGGTTATAACACTTCATTTCGTGACGGACGTTAAGTAAAATACCGCAGGCCGAACAGGCTTGTCGTCTTCTAACGATGAGGTTTCCCCATGCGCGCTTTCCGTTTGTTGCCAGTCATGATGGTGCTTGCCGTTCTCTCCGGGTGCGGCGGCGGGCCGGTTTCCGAAGATGTGGCCGGTTATGACGTGATGGCCGATCTTCTTCCAGGCCAGGATGCCAACTCGGTCGGCGAGCTTCGTGTCGAGACAATCGTGTCGGCCAACCAGGCGGCCACCGGCGAGGAAATCACGGTTCAGTGCCGCGCCGCCGGGGAAGGCTCCGAAGACGTGACGACCGGTTTTTCCGTTTCTGGCGACAAGAACACCGTTGAAGGCGACAAGGTCGTTTTCACGGCGCCCGGTTCCTATGTCGTGACCTGCAACATTTCCGGAACAGACGTGGTTGACGCGTCCGGCGAAACGATCACGGTCACCGACGGGCCGGTCGCGAAGGTGGTCACCAGCGTGGCGGAACAGAACGTCGTTGCCGGCGAATCGACGACTGTCACCTGCAAGGCGTACGACCAGTTTGGCAACGAACTCACGATCGACATGGTGATCGTGGTGCCGGCCGAACTTACCGTGGCCGGCAATTCGGTTTCGGGCACCAGGGCCGGCGTCTATGACATCGTCTGCCAGCCGGAAGCCGGAACGGACGGTGTCGAATTGAAGGGCGCGAAGATGCAGATTGTCGCCGGTCCCGCGACCGGGCTCCTGCTTTCGCTTGTTCCCGCGAAGACCAATTACAGGGTTGGCAACCAGGTGAAGGTTGGATACACCCTGATTGACGATTATCAGAATCCGGTTGCGGGCGCCGAAATCACAAACCCGACGGTTGAGCCGGTTGAGGGCGTGAAGGGTCTTGACGATCCGCTTCAGTTCCAGTTCGAGACCGAGGGCTTCTATACGTTCTCGGCCTGTGTCGTCGGTGATCCCGGAAAGTGCGATTCGGTCGAGGCGTACTGCGATGGAACGGCGCCTTTGCTGGTGATCGAATCCCCGGAACGCGCGGCAATGCTGCAGGGCGACGCGACCGTCATGGTTACGGGCACCGTTCACGACGACGTCGGCGGCCTGGCCGAACTGACGATCAACGGTAATCTGGTGCCGGTCAAGGACGACAACACCTTTGCATACCCGATGCAGGCCAGGCAGGGCCTGAACGTCATCGACGCGAACGCGACCGACGTCTTCGGACTGAAGAACCGCTCGATGCGTTCGTTCCTTTTCTCCAACGTGTATTACCCGGCGGTTCCGGAAGACACGAAGCTGTCGCTGATTCCGAACGCCGCCCGCGCCTACCTTGACGACAAGCTCCTGGACAACGACGCCGATCCTTCGGATCAGGCCACCGTCGCGGCGATCGCCGAGGAAGTGGTTTCGAAGCTGGACTTAATCAAGATGCTGCCGAACCCGCTGCTGGAACAGAGGGTCTGGCCCTGCGATTACATCGTTTTCCTGAAGTCGATCACCTTCGACCGGCCGACGGTCAACGCGTACTTCTACGAAGGCGGAATCGCAATCGACGTTGTCATCCCGAATTTCGCCGGTGTCGGTCGGGTGGAAGGCGACGGCACATTGTGTATCAAGGATGACTTCAGCATGTCGGCCAAGAAGCTGAACATCAAGGTCGGCGTCAACATCGGCGTCGATGCCGAAACCCACATGCTGAACATCAGCTCGCGCGGTACCGAGGTTGACTTCGAGGATCTTGACATCAATATCGGCTGGACGGTCGACTGGCTGCTGGGGATGTTGAACAGCACGATCACCAACGTCCTGAAGGGCGTCATCAACGACCAGGTTGACGGGATCATCAATGATCTGGAAGCGGACGCGAACGAGGCGATTGCCGAACCAATCGAGATTCCCATCGAAGGCTTCATCCCCGGCATGGCCGACATGCTCCTGAAGGTGACCATCCAGCCCGAAAGAACAGACTGGAAGCCGGAAGGCGGGCAGATGGACATCAGCCTGGCGGTCACGGCGGACAAGCGGGTTGACCGCGACTATATCCCGGGCTCGATTGGCCGCAATGCGTGCCTGTCCGGTCAGCCCGAAGTCTTTGCCTTCGACGTTGAAAACCCGATGAAGGTCAATGCCGCCGTGTTCAACGACCTTGTCAGCCAGGCGGCTTTCGCGCTGTGGTACAACGGCGGCCTGAAGATTGACCTGACGGCTGAAGCCGCGGCCGAAATGGGCCTTGATCTGTCCGAATACGGTTTCGCGGATCTGGTCGCACACATCAACGCGCTGCTGCCGCCCATCCTTCAGACCTGCGGCGAAGAAAACCTTGTCGTCGAACTGGGCGACGCATATCTGGAACTGACCACGTCCAATTTCCTGGGACGTCCGCTGGACATGCACGCCTTCCTGTTCGCGGAACTGGAAGCGCAGATCACCGCAAGGAACAACGAAGACGGGACCCAGACCCTGTTGATCCAGATTCTTCCGCCGCGCCGTCTTGACCTGGATATCGAGGAAATCAATCCTGAATGGTATGGCGAGGAGCAGACGCTTATCGACATGATCACCGGCCTTATCCCCGGCCTTATCGAGGATCCCTTCGAAGTCGATATTCCCAGCTTCAACCTGGCGGAACTTGGCGGCGAGGACATCGCGCTTCCGAACATGGATCTGTTCATCGTCATCGAGCAGATCGAGCAGATCATCGGTCACACCGTACTGGGCGCCAATCTGAAGCTTCAGCCCGGTGCTGAAGAGCCGACGGAACCTGTCACCGAGTAAGCCGGATCCCTGTCAAGACCCCATGTACCGCAACCGTTCAGAGGGCATAAAGGGATGTTTCGCAAACCGGCAGCCCTGACGTTCATGTCGGCATCAATCGTTCTTCTTCATGCCGGGGACGCAAACGCCTTCCAGATCGGAACCGCCTTCACCGAGCCGTGCCACGAGCATATGTCGGTTTCCCCGCTGTCCTGTATCGAAGGCGGGCTTTGGGGGCCCGGGAAGACCGGTTGTACCGGGTCGCCCATTTTCCCGCCTGTCGATATGGGTGCCGACCATGTCACCGCGGCGATCGCCGACATGTTCGCAGACATGATGGGGGTAACGGTTGAATCTGACAGGGATCGCCTGATCCTGTTGAGCCTGGTTGCCGGGTGCAGGTACCCGGACATCCTCGGGCAGTCCGCATACGATCTGGCGACCATGAGGCCAAACCTGCTTTCGGATGATCATGAACATCGGCATTTCATCAGGCGCAGCTATGATGACGGGCCGACGGGTGACGCGTCGGCAGTCCAGGCCGCCACGGCCTTCATCAGATCCGAAATCGCCGCCGCCCTGGCTGCGTCGTCGCTTCCGGAAGACGAGCGCATGGCCACACATACCGTTGCCATCGATTTTTATGGCGAGGTCGAAGTCACGCTTTACGAGCCTCTGTTCCGGCTCGGCGTGGCATTGCATGCGTTTGAGGATTCCTTTGCGCATACCGTCAGGTCCGGGGATCTGGTCACGATTGTCGCGGTTCTTAACAGCATCGAGGCGCTTTCTGGAACGCTTGTGGAGTCCCGGGACGGAATCGCCCATTCCATGGCGATGGATCGTTGCATGGAGCAGGCCGCGCCGGTGGCCGAAGTTGCTGCGGTGGCAGTTGCGGAACTGGTCTCGGCCGTGGCGATCCAGGCTTCCGGCCGATCCGGTTCCGCCGTCGGGGAAGTGCTTGAAAGGTGGCTTCACCTCCAACCAGGATGCAACGAGACAAACGACTGGTGCGACAGTCCGTGGATCGAGCTTGTCCGGCAGGAACCATTCATGCCGATTCTTGACATGGCCGGCGGCTGCGGTGCTTCCGGTGGCAGCGCGGCGGGTCTGCTGCTGCTGCTTCCCGTAGTTATCCTTTCCCGCATCAGGAGGCGTCGATGACGCGAATGAATTTCGCGGCCATGGTTGTCGCCGCATCGATTACCTGGCTTTATGCCTTTGATGCGACGGGCGCGGAACCGGCTGTCGTGCCGGCTGAAACGTCTTCGATCGAAGGGGAGGGTTCTTCCTCCGCCGACAGAAGCGTCCCGCCCGCTACATCAGAAGATGAAGGACAGGCGACCGCGGCATGGAAGTGGTCCCCCTGCAACTTCGATACCTTCGTCAAGAAGGTCTTCGTGGTTGTCGATGTCCATGCTTCACTGCTCAGCGACGCCGAGGATCGCAAACCGCTTGGCGACAGCTTCGGTTACGCGGTCAAGGCCGGCTGGCGTTTCGGCCGCCTTGGCGTGTTTGCATCATTTGAACATAACCTGTGGATCAGGTCCGAACTGAAATCCGGGGTTTCCGCCGGCGTGGCCAACATCGGCATCGGGCTTGAAGTCAATTATCTTCACGGCTATGCGCGCACGAGCCTGGCAATCGGCCCATCCGTCCTGCTTTTCGATACGGGAATAGACCAGGCCGGGAGTACCGGATTCTTCATGGATTTGCGGCCCATTGGCCTGCGCTGGCCGATTACGAGATTCTTTGCCCTGACCCTTGACCCGATTTCCTTTGCCCTGGTCGCCCCCGCCCTGGATCGTGTTCCCCTGGTAACGGTTCAGTTCAGGACGACCGTGGGATTCGAGTTCGTTCTGTGAAAGGGGGCCCTGATTGAAGTCGTACGGGTTTATCGCCGTCTGCCTGCTGTTGCTCGCCGGCACCGCCGCGGCGGGTCAGGAGCGGGCCGGTTCAACCGAATCCCCGTCCCCGGTGGAAAGGGCCGAAAATGTCCCCGAAAACGTCAGTCCGTGGGAACTCCATCCGGCGCTGGAGACCGGGCTGTTGATCGGGGGTTTGACCATGATGAGCCTGGACTTCGTGTATTTCAGGCAGAATCGTGGCCCGTCGTGCGGGATTTCCTGTGATCCGGCCGGAATCAACAGGCTTGATCGTGCCGTTGCAGGGTGGTGGAATCCTGCCGCGGCAACCGCGTCGGACGTGACGCTTTCCGTATCGATTGCGCTTCCGTTCCTGGCCCAGGCGATTGACACGGCCGTGTCCAGGCCGTCGGACGGCTGGAAGGGATACGGACGGGACGTGCTTGTTCTTGTCGAGACTGCCGCGGTCACTTCCGGCCTTACAAGCCTGGTCAAGTATTCGGTCGGTCGTCCCCGTCCGTATTCATATAACCGTGATCTGGACGAATCGAAAAGGACGGAAAGGGACGCCGGACTGTCCTTTCCTTCCGGACATACCTCGATGGCCTTTGCCATGGCCACAAGCTGGTCATGGCTTTACATGAAGCGTCACCCGCGAAGTCCCGGCGTCGTTCCGGTCTGGATCGGAAGCTATGCGCTGGCCCTGACGACCGCTGTCCTGCGGCCGGTGGCGGGCAAGCACTTCTGGACCGACATCATCGCAGGCGCGGGGCTGGGTATCGGCGTCGGGCTGCTGGTTCCATACCTTCATCAGGTCGTCGCGAAGAAGAAGAGGCAGTCAAAAACCGTCGTTACCGTTGTTCCCGCAATTGTTGAAGGCGGGGGCGCAGCCATGGTCACCGTTATCAGGTGACGGTCACCCGCCAAGAAGTGCAAGCATCACCGCGGCCGCAACCGCCGTCCCGATTACGCCGGCAACGTTCGGGCCCATCGCGTGCATCAGCAGGAAGTTTCGTGGGTTGGCGCGCTGGCCTTCCTGATGGGCGGTTCTTGCGGCCATTGGAACCGCGGAAACCCCCGCGGCGCCGATTATCGGGTTAATTCTTCCGCCGGAAAGAACCATCATCAGCTTTCCGAAAAGGACGCCGAAAAAGGTCGAGAATATGAACGCCACAAGTCCAAGGGAGATAATCTTCAATGTCGCCACTTGAAGAAACTTGTCAGCCTCCATCGTCGCGCCCACGGTTACGCCAAGGAATATGGTGGTGATGTTGCAGATCTCGTTCTGGGCCGTGTTGACCAGCCTGTCAACGACATGTGACTCTCTCAGGAAGTTGCCAAGCATGAACATCCCGATAAGCGGCACCGCCGGCGGAAGAAGCAGGCCGCAGAGGATAGCGACGACCACCGGAAAGACGACCAGTTCCGTGCGGCTGACTTCGCGCGTGGCCTTCATCTCGATCGAGCGTTCCTTTTTCGTGGTCAGCAGCCTGATTACGGGCGGCTGGATCAGCGGCACCAGCGACATATAGGAGTAACTTGCAACCGCAATCGCGCCAAGGTACTCCGGTGCGAGCTTGCTGGCCAGGTAGATCGATGTCGGTCCGTCGGCCCCGCCGATGATCCCGATGGCGCATGCCGCGGGCACGCTGAAGCCAAGTGCAACCGCACCGACAAGCGCGACGAAGACCCCCCCCTGGGCGGCCGCGCCCAGCAGGAACGTGACCGGGTTCGCCAGCAGGGGCTTGAAATCGGTAAGGGCGCCGAGGCACAGGAACATGATGATCGGAAAAATTTCGCTGGCGGTGCCGGCGTTATAAATCTGTCCCAGGAATCCGTGGGTCGGATCCATGATGCCGGATCCCGGAAGATTGGTCAGTATCGCCCCAAAGCCTATGGGGATCAGCAGAAGGGGCTCGAATCCCTTCTTGACGGCCAACGTAATAAGCGTGATTCCGACCACAAGCATCAGCATGTGGCCCCACTGCAACTGGGCAAAACCGGAACCAGTCCAGATGATCATCATTCTGGCAAGTATGTCGCTCACTTCAGATACCTTCGAAAGGGTTCATGCTGGTTCAGCCGACCTTTACCAGCGCCGCTCCGCTGTCAAGAACAGCCCCTTCGGACGCGGCAATCTCCTGGACTGTGCCGGCCGTGCCCGCGCAAACCGAAGTCTCCATCTTCATCGCCTCGAGAACCGCAACGACCGTATCGGCCGAAACGGTCTGGCCGACTTTGACCGGGATCTTCTGGACTTTTCCCGCCATGGGGCACAAAACCCATCCCTGGCCGGCCGCAGGCGTCGAAGCGGCAGGTTTTGGCGCCTGGGCTGACGTCGCGGTCGTCCCCGCTGGCGGGACTGACGCAGGCACGGCACCGGGAACGGCCCTGACTGGGGGAGTTGTCCCGGCTGCGGCCACACCGGCCGTTACGCCCAGTTCCTCGACATCGACTTCAAACGTCTTTCCTTCGACCTTTATCCTGAAATGTCTTACAGCCATCATCTTCTCCATGCAGAAAAGGGCATCTTCAAACGGCCCGATCCGATCCAGCGCGATTCCTCGCCGCCGACCTGTCTGATATCCGCCACCCGGAAACGGGTTCCTTCCATCATCACCGATACCGCGGCCGTAACCGCCGCAACGGTCCGGGGATCAATGTCCGTGTCGCCCCGCGATCCGGCCGGCCTGGCAGCGGAAGTGTCAGGCGGCACTTGTTCGCGCCCCTGGGCCAGCATCTTCAGGCTCTTGACCGTCCAGCCAAGTCCGTACATGAACAGGGCCATCGATCCAAGCACCAGGAAGACGACGGAGAATGCGATGAGCGATATCATCACCGCGGAGTTGACGCCGACAAGTTCGTCCATTCTTTCACCACCTTGCCAAAAAGGTAATCAGAGGGGCTCGTTGCCGTGCTTCCTTGGCGGCAGAGTGTCCCGTTTTCCTTTCAGGACGCGCAGGGCTTGAATCAGTCGCGGCCTGGTCTCCTCGGGCCTGATGACCATGTCGATATAGCCCTTGGATGCCGCGACGTAGGGATTGCAGAAAAGATCCTCGTATTCCTGGATCTTTTCCGCCTTGACCCTGGACTGGTCTTCCGCAGCGGCCGCCTGGATATCTTTCCTGAATATGATGCCGGCCGCGCCCTCGGCGCCCATAACCGCGATTTCGGCCTGTGGCCAGGCCAGCATGAAGTCACAGCCAAGATCCTTGTTGGCCATCGCGATCGATGCGCCGCCGTAAGATTTCCGCAACGTGACGGTCAACTTCGGGACGGTCGCCTCCGCGAACGCGAAAAGGAGCTTCGCGCCATGGCGGATGATTCCGTTGTGCTCCTGGGCCTTGCCCGGCAGGTAGCCGGGAACATCGACGAACGTGACCAGCGGAATGTTGAAGGCGTCGCAGAACCGAATGAAGCGGGCCGCCTTGTCGGAGGCGTCGATATCCAGGCATCCCGCCATCCATGCAGGCTGGTTCGCAACAATCCCGACTGCCGAGCCGCCAAGCCTGGCAAACCCGATCACCATGTTCCTGGCGAAGTCGGGCTGGATTTCCATCAGCCATCCCTTGTCGACCACCCGGGAAATCACGTCATGGATGTCGTATGACTTCCGGCTGTCGGTCGGAACCAGGCCGCCAAGATCGGATTCCATCCGATCGATGGTATCGCCCCAGTCAACAACTTCCGGATTGCACATGTTGTTTGAAGGCAGCAGTTCGATAAGCGTACGGACGCCATCGAAGCAGGCCTTCTCGTCGTTGAACACGAAATGCGTGTTACCGCTCTTTTCCGCGTGTGCCTTCGCGCCCCCAAGAGCCTCCTGGGAGATGTCCTCGCCCGTGACCTGCTTGATGACCTGCGGCCCCGTGATGAACATGTTGCCGACGCCGTTGACCATGAAGATGAAATCTGTCAGGGCGGGCGAATACACGGCACCGCCGGCGCACGGCCCGACAATCACCGATATCTGCGGGATGACGCCGGATGCCCGTACGTTCCTGAAGAAGATTCCGCCGTAACCGTGAAGGGCATCGACTCCTTCCTGGATTCTCGCCCCGCCGGAATCGTTGATCCCGATGATTGGAGCGCCATTCTGCAGCGCCATGTCCTGGATCTTCATGATCTTTTTCGCGAAGGCCAGCCCGAGCGATCCGCCCAGGATCGTAAAGTCCTGCGAAAAGACATAGACCGGACGGCCGTTGACGGTTCCAAATCCGGTCACGACACCGTCGCCGGGGAACTTCTGCTTTTCCATGCCGAAGTTGACGCATTCGTGTTCCTGAAGGGCGTCGGTTTCAACGAAGCTGCCCGGATCCAGGACAAGGTCAATCCGTTCACGTGCCGTGAGCTTGCCCTTCTCGTGCTGTTTCGCCGCCCGCTTCCCATCGGAGTCGGCCGCCTGGGCGTTCTTGACGTCGAGATCCCGCATCAATTCGGAAAGTTCTTTCTTCATCTGTGAAACCCTTCAGATTGAACCTTTTTGTTACAGCTTCAGCCGACCTTCTCGCAAAGCTCCGTCAGAACGCCGGCCGATGACTTCGGGTGGACGAAAGCAATCTTCATTCCGTGCGCACCGATGCGCGGTGTCTGGTCGATCAGTCGGGCACCGCCCTCGGTCAAGCGCGCGAGCTCGGATTCGATTTCGTTGACCGCGAACGCGACATGGTGCAGCCCGGGGCCGCGTTTTTCGATGAAACCGGCGATGGTGCTTTCGGGGCAGGTCGGCTCAAGCAGTTCGACGTGCACGCCGCCGACATCGAAAAACACCACGCGCACCTTCTGTTCCGGAACCTCCTCCGGAAGGCCGGGTTGAACGCCCAGCAAAAGGGCGAATGCCTCCGATGCCGCCTTCAGATCTGCAACCGCGATACCGATGTGGTCAATTTTTTCCGCCATTCGAATGCTCCGGTGACATCCAATTTTCAGTTCGGCCTGGTTCTCAACCAGTCAAGGAACCCGGTGGCAACCCTGACGGCTTCGGACCAGGACGTGCCGCCCTCGGTCGGGGCGCATCCGGACTTCCGGTACGCCTCGAACGCCTCGTCTGTCATATCATGTACGGCAAGATTGACAAGCCGCAAAAACTGCCTCTCGCGACGCGACGCAGCCTTTTCCGCATCGGATTGAAGGCTGCCCAGGAAGGCGTCGATGCCTGTCGCCACTTCCGGAACCCCACGACCCTCGGTTGCGACGGTCTGGAATACCCTGGACAGGCAATCTTCGTCGCCCGACAGCCGCAATGCCGCGTTGACCTCGGCCAGCAGCCGATCCGATCCCGGTCGATCCGCCTGGTTCAGGACAAACAGGTCGCCGATTTCCATCACGCCGGCTTTCAGCGCCTGAATCGAGTCACCGTTTCCCGGCACCAGCACCATCAGCACGACGTCGGCCACCGACATCACATCGACTTCGGACTGTCCGACGCCGACCGTTTCGATGATGACCGGATCGTAGCCGGCCATCGCGAGTATGGCCGCGGTTTCGGCCGTGGCGGGCGCCAGGCCACCGAGCCTGCCGCGCGACGCCATGCTTCTGATGAAGACATCCGGATCTCCGGCGTGATCCTGCATCCGAAGTCTGTCGCCAAGGATTGCCCCGCCGGAAAACGGGCTGGACGGATCGACTGCCACGATTCCGACACGTCGGTTTCCGGCCCTGTAAAACGAGGTTATGGCGTCCGCAAGTGTTGATTTGCCGGAGCCTGGCGCGCCCGTAATCCCGATGAAAGTCGCGGTCCGCGGTTCCTTTCCAACCGCATCAAGCAGGGATTCCCATCCCGGTCTTCTGTCGGCGATGATGGAGATTGCCCGGGCCACCGCCTGCTGATTGCGGTCGCGGATTCCCCGGACGAGCATTTCGGGATCGGGTTGCATCGCAAAAGACCTTCAGGGCGCCAGTTCGGCGTCGGCCGGGGCGTTTTCCCGTATGACCGCGATTACGTCGGACATCGGTGTTCCAGGTCCGAAGATGAATCTTATCCCTGCTTCGTTCAGGCCGGGCCAGTCCCTTTTCGGAATCACGCCGCCGCCGAAAACGACAATGTCCTGCCCGCCAAGTTCCCTGACCAGCTTGACAACTTCCGGAAAGAGCCGATTGTGCGCGCCCGAAAGGCAGCTTAATCCAAGAAAATCGACATCTTCCTGGACCGCGGCCGCGGCAATCGCTTCCGGCGTCTGCCTGATGCCCGTGTAGATGATCTCCGCGCCTGCGTCCCGAAGCGATCGGGCAACGAATTTCGCCCCGCGGTCGTGTCCATCCAGGCCCGGCTTCGCAATCAATATCCTGATTCTGCGCTTCACAGTACCACCTCTTCCCTGTATTCGCCGAATACGTCCCGCATGACGTTGCAGATTTCCCCAAGGCTTGCGTACGCAGACACGGCCTGAAGAACGGGCGGGAACAGGTTGGCGCCCGAAACGGCCGCATCCTTGACGGCCGCAAGGGCAGCCGCGACGGCATCGTTGTCGCGGGCCTTTCGAATCGCCTCAAGCGATGCAACCTGGCAAGCTTCGGTTTCCGGATTGATCTGGAGTATTTCGGGCTCGACCTCGTTTTCCATCTGGAAGCAGTTGACGCCGACAATCCTGCGGGTGCCGTCGTCGATTTCGCGTCCAGCCCTGAAGGCCGAATCCTGAATCTGCTTCTGTACGAAGCCGGCTTCAATCGCGGCGATCATGCCGCCAAGCCGATCAACTTCGCCAATATATTCGAGGGCCTCGGATTCGATTCGATCGGTTTCCGCCTCGATGGCCCAACTTCCGCCGAACGGGTCGATAGTGTCGGCGACGCCGCTTTCATAGGCGACGATCTGCTGCGTCCGCAGGGCCAGCCGCACCGAGTCCTCGGTCGGAAGTCCGAGCGCCTCGTCACGCGAGTTCGTGTGCAGGCTCTGGGTTCCACCGGCAACTGCGGCCAGCGTCTGGATGGCGACCCGGATCGCGTTGTTTTCAGGCTGCTGTGCCGTCAGTGTGCTCCCGGCGGTCTGCGTGTGGAATCGCAGCATCCACGACTTCGGGTTCTTTGCCCCGAAACGGTCGCGCATGATACCGGCCCAGATCCTCCTGGCGGCCCTGAACTTGGCGACTTCCTCGATGAAGTTGTTGTGAACGTTGAAGAAGAACGACAGCCTGCTGGCGAAGTCATCCACGTCCAGACCGGCCTTGATGGCGGCCTCGACATAGGCGATGCCGTCCGCGAGCGTGAAGGCGACCTCCTGGACGGCAGTGCATCCGGCCTCGCGCAGGTGGTACCCCGAAATCGAAATCGTGTTCCACTTCGGCACGTTGCCGGTGCAGTAACCGAAGATGTCGGTAATCAGGCGCATCGAAGGTCGCGGCGGGAATATATAGGTGCCGCGCGCGATGTACTCCTTCAGAATGTCGTTCTGGATCGTGCCGCCCAGTTCGGACGCCGGGATTCCCCGCTTTCCGGCAACCGCGATGTACATGGCCAGAAGAACCATTGCCGGAGCGTTGATCGTCATCGATGTAGTGACGCGATCAAGCGGAATTTCGTCAAACAGGATCTCCATGTCGGCAAGCGTGTCGATCGCGACACCGACCTTGCCGACCTCGCCTGCCGCCATCGGACTATCGGAATCCATGCCAATCTGGGTGGGAAGGTCGAAGGCCACCGACAGCCCGGTCTGACCCTGTTCGAGAAGATAGCGGTACCTGCGGTTCGATTCCTTTGCGGTTCCGAAGCCTGCGTACTGGCGCATCGTCCACAGACGCCCACGGTACATCGTCGGCTGCACTCCCCGGGTGAAGGGGAAAGTGCCAGGGAAGCCGATCCGTTCCGAATATTGAACCGGATCCGTGCCGACCCTGGAATCAGCCGGGGTGTAAAGGCGGCGGATCTCGGAACCTGACGGCGTCGTGAAGGCCGGTTGCCTTTCCGGTGCCTTCGCGAGTGTTTTTGCCAATGAACCCTGAACCCACTTCTGGTCTATCTCATCAAACGACACTTGAATGCTCCGCAAATCCTTTGTCACGGGCACGTCCGGGCGTCCGGGAAGCCCGGTCGGATTCTAACCCCTTCGCGTCGATTTTGCATCCTGCGTGCGGACGTAATTTCCCGAAATCGAACAACTTGATGCTTTCAGGATGGCACTTGTTCTGCCGGGCGGATGTTACGATGAGGTGCTAACCCTTCAGGCAGAGCATCTTGTAGGACACCTTGATGTGATCCTGGGGCTGCGGCGGGACGCACGGCGGTTCGTTGCTGAAGATAACGGAGTTCGACGGGGCGTCGAATTCCCAGCAGTCCGACATCGGGACGAAGTTGCCGTCGCCCTGGTGGTCAACCGACACCTTGACGGTCGCCGGGTCGGCCAGGCGGGAAAGGAAGAACTGCAACTTCGGGTTGAAGGTGATGTCGGCGATGTCTTCCATAATCGGGGCAAAAGACGATTCGCAGATCGAGCCGACCTGTCCGCCGGTCATGTCGCACGCATCGATGTAACGCTTGCCCTCGGCCGCCGTTCCGCCGTCGGCAGCGGCGCACGCACCCTCGCTGCTTGATTCCGGAACGCCCTTGACGCCGACGATGGCGTTGACGTGCATTCTGCCCTGGTTGGCCCATCCCTTGATGTTGGTAAGGAAGTCAACATAGAAGGAAATGGACGACGAGGACTGATCTTCCTCGTCGGAGAGGATGATGATTTCGAGCTGGGCGTCCTCGCGCATGAAGCCCTTGTTGAAACCGCCGCAGGAACCGTCGATGCAGGTGTACGGGCAGTTCGCCGGATCGGCGCAGATATTGGCGTCGTTCGTGCAGTCCGTGTTGCTGCCGCATGTGACCTGGGTATCGGTGGTCAGTGGTGCCGCAAGCGCCGTCTGGGCCGCCTGCAGGCCGGCCTCCTGGGCGTCGGAACCGCCGTCGCAGCCGATGTTGACCAGCTTGGCGAACTGGCTCTGGGCGTTCCCGGACTTCGTGATGTAACGGGGCGTGACAGTCTTGTCGCCGCGGTTGAGCCTGCCGATGACAGGTTCATCGACGACGTTAACGCTGATGACGCCGATGTGATAATCGTTGTCCCAGACCGACGCCTGGGCGATGAACTTGCCGAAGGACGCCGACAGGCGGCTCTGCTCCTCGCACATCGAACCGGAGTCGTCGATGACGAAGAGAATATCGACCTCGTCACCCTTGATCTGGATGAATTCGTCGGTGTGCTGGGTCTCGTATGTGCCTTCACCCTTCAGGGGGATCGCGATGATCGGCGCGCTCTTGTCGGTCACCGACACGTGAATCGCGCACTGGTCAACACCCTCGTCCAGCGGCGAGTAGTTGGCCTCGAAACAGACCGGGGCGCCGGTTCCGACGACCTTCGGAAGCGCCGGAACCTTCTTGAAATGGAATTCCGGAGTGCAGCCCTTGAACTTCAGATCCTTGATCTTCAAAGGTGCGTTGCCCGAGTTATAGACGCAAACGCTGTAAGTCTTCGAGAAGCAGCCGATGGTCACGACGCCGAAGTCGATGTGGTCGGGAAGCACGGCGGCCTTCGCGATGCCGCTCTGCCCCACAACGTTGTAGTTGCAGGTGCCCGAGCATTCAGGGATGACCGATTCCTGGTTGTTGAAGTCGTCCTTGACCTTGAACGACATGATTGCCGAACTCTGGCTGAGCAGGTTGAAGATGTCGGTCACGGTCGGCGGCGTGAACTCGATGATGATGGATCTGAAGCTGCCGCCGCCAATCTTGGCGCTCATCGGCGATTCGCCCACGACCTTGAAGAACTGCGAGTTGCTGCCGGTAAGCGGCTGCGGGCAGCTTGAACCCATCATGCCGCTGGTGCAGTCGGCAAGCTTGAAGCCCGTCACCGTGCAGTCGCCGGTTCCGGTGTTGACCAGTCGGGCTTCCTTCGTTTCCGGGAATCCGATTGCGATGACGCCGAAATTGACGGTGCCGGGGACAAGCTGCGCACGGCAGTAAGGGGCGCCGGAACGCTTGGCCTGAAGGGGAACTTCAAGTCTTTCGAGACCCTTCGAGTTCGAGTGGATTACCAGGGTCGCGGTGACCGTGCCTTCATCCGGACCCTTGTTCGTGAAGGTCAGTTCAACCGGGGTGAACGAATTCCCCGGGATGTCGCTTGGCGCGGGGTTGACAGAGTTCGTAACGGGGAATCCAGCGTTGTATGTGATCGCGAATTCCTGTCCGTACTGGGTCGTCGAGGGGTTGATGATTTCCAGCTTGCTGATGGTAAGCGCGCCGAAGCCGTTGTTCTTGATCGTCAGCAGGGCTGACTTCGCCTTGTTCTGCGCGCCGAACCCGAAGTCGATCTGGGCCGGAAGAACTTCGATCGAGGGGGCCTCGACCTGGCCATAGACCGGAACAACATTCGGGGAGTTCGAAAGATCGTTGCTTACGATCGTCACCGCGCCGATTGGGGCTTCCGGATTGGCGGACTGGGTCTTTGCCGTCCACTTGACCTTGAATTCGTAGTTCTGTTCCGGCTTGATCACGACTGGAGCGCCGACTTCCGGCGGGTTCACGATTTCGAGATCCGGGCTGGATCCCATTGACGTTCCCACGGAGGTGATGCTGAGGTTCGTGTTCCCGATGTTGGAAACGGTGATTGATCTTTCCCGTTCTTCGTCAATCGGAACGAAATCGAATTCGATCTGCTGCGGGATGACCTGGATCCTGGGGCCGATTTCGGAACCGAAGACCGGGAAGGACCACTGGCGCAGGTTGTCTTCGACGTTTCCGAGGACGATCAGGTTGGATCCGTCGTATCCGGTTCCGACAGGCTTGTACTGAAGCGTGACGTTCAGGACTTCGCCCGGTGCCATCGCGGTTACCGGCGTCGGGCCGTCCTTTGACGTGACATCGAGAACCGTGAAGTCGAAACTTCCCTCGTAATCCAGATAGACGTCGGTCACGTCAACGGTGAACGTACCGTTGTTCGTGATTGTAACGTCGAGGGTGGCTTCCTCGCCGGCGTTGATGTCGCCGAAGTCGATTGGTGACGGTTCGGCCGTCAACTCACCGGTCTGGCCGGACGTCGTGATGTTCACGCTGGTCTTGTTGCCCTGCGTGGCGACGTTATGGGCAAAGACGAGCCTGCCGTTGTCGGTGCCCGAGTTTTTCGGGGTGTAGGTTACCGAAATAACGGCGGATTCACCGACGTCGAGGCTGATCGAGGAATAGGACGCCCATTCCTCGGCCGCGCCCTCGATGACGCTGTACGAAAATTCGTCGGACGAGACGCCTTCAAGCGCGATGCTGTTTACAACAACCGTGCCGCTGGTTCCGGAATGGAACACCGTCAGCTTCAGCGTTTTTGACTGGTTCAGCGAGACCGAACCAAAGTCGAGCGAAACCGGGTTGTATGCGAACACAAGGTCGTCGCCGACTTTCTTGTCGTCGCAGGAACAGCCGGAGTTGCCGAAGAACGGCATGGCAAGAGCCATCATCACCACAAAGATGCGTGCGAATTTCATCAGGGCACCCTCCAACGGATTGAAATCCTTGACCCGCTTGTTAAGAAACAGGCCGTATGATTCTACAGTAAATGAAAATTGAAAAAACCGTTTTTTTCATGTGATATCATTCCTCGCGAAATCGTGGAGGCGACATGGCGCTTTCAGACTCGTTGCTGGATCAGGTAAGGAACTGCGGGGTGGTCGGCTCCGGCGGAGCGGGGTTCCCGACCCACGTGAAGCTTGCGGCGCAGGTTGATACCCTCGTCATCAATGCCGCCGAATGCGAGCCGGTGCTGGTAACCGATCAGTGGTTGACCATATCGGCTGCCGCCGATGTCGTTGACGGCATCAGGGCGGTCGCGAGGCAGGTCGGGGCCGGCCGCATCGTCATCGGAATCAAGGAACACTACCACGCGATGATTGCCGCGTTGCGTCCCCACCTGGCGGGCGCGCCCGCGATCGAGTTCCATTTTTTCCAGGATTTTTATCCGGCCGGTGATGAACATGTGATGGTTCACGACATCACGGGCAGGATTGTTCCGGAAGGCGGCATACCGCTTGACGTCGGCGTCGTGGTTCAGAACGTCTCGACAATGCATGCGGTTCGTCGGGCGATGTTCGATCAGCCGTTCATTCGAAAGGCGGTGACGGTTGCCGGCGAGGTCGCCAGGCCGGGCGTCTATGAAGCGCCGATTGGAATGTCCGCCGCCGAGGTCATCAATGCGGCCGGCGGATCCACGCTGGATCGGTTCGAGGTCATCGATGGCGGCCCGATGATGGGCGGATTGCAAAAATGCATCGAGGATCCGGTCATCAAGACTACGGCCGGGTACATCGTCCTGCCGCCGGATCATCATGTTGTCAGGGCGCGCAAGGTTCCGGACAGAACCGCGCTGCGTCGCACTTCCGCCGTCTGCTGCCAGTGCAGGATGTGCACCGACATGTGCCCCCGCTTTCTGCTGGGGCACAGGATCGAGCCCCACCAGGCAATGCGCGGCATTCTTGCCGGCCGCGAGGTGTCGAAGGACGTCATGGCCATGGCCTGGCTTTGCAGCCAGTGCGGTGTGTGCGAGGAATATGCGTGCGACATGGGCCTGTCCCCGAAGCACATCTTCAAGCTGATGAAGGAACGGCTGGTCGCCGAGGGAAAGAAGAATCCGTGTCATGAAAGGCCCGAGACGGCCATGGAGCAGAACGGCTGGATTCGCGTCCCGAAGGCCAGGCTGACCAGACGCCTGGGGCTCGCTTCGTATCTGCTTCCCCATTCCGGCGAGATCAGGGTTCTGCGCGATCCGTGGCTGGTCAGGATTCCGTTGAAGCAGCACGCCGGGGCGCCTTCGATCCCGGTGGTGACCGTCGGTGACGCGGTAAGGGCCGGCCAGTTGATCGGGGAAATTCCCGAAGGTCGGCTGGGCGCCAGGATACATGCTTCGATAAGTGGTGTCGTAAGGGACGTCGCCGGCGGCGTCGTGACAATTGAGAGGTCTTGAAATGGATCGTGATCCGGCAATCGGGGTTCTTGAACTCAACAGCATCGCCAGGGGAATCATCTGCACGGACGTCATGGCCAAGGCGGCGCCCGTCAATGTGGCGCTTTCGCAGACAATCTGTCCCGGCAAGTACCTTGTCATGATTACCGGGGACGAGGATCCCGTGCGAGAGTCGATGGATGTTGGACGTCACTACGCGGGCAACTACCTGGTTGACGACATCCTGATCCCGAACATCCACGAACAGGTTGTTCCCGCGGTTTCGGCGGTTCAGGAACTTGCCGGACTCGATTCGGTCGGAATTATCGAGACGTTCTCGGTCGCCGGCACGATCCTGGCAGCCGACGCCGCCTGCAAGGCGGCCGGCATCCGGCTGATCGAGGTTCGTCTGGCGAACGGCCTTGGCGGGAAGGCGTATTTGACAATGAGCGGCGAACTGCCTGACGTCGAGGCGGCGATCGCCGCGGGCGTAGCGGTGCTCGAACCGGCGATGCTCGTGCGGCAGGAGATCATCCCGGCACCCCATTCCGACATGGAGTCCATCCTCACCTAGATCCTGACATCCTGAATTTTCATCGAAGGCTTCATTCCAGAAAGATCCGGAGAAAGGCAGAAGGCAACATCGACCGTCATTCCCGTCCGTAGTCCGCAATCCGCGCCGCCGAACCAGATTCCGTCCGCAACAGTTCCGTTCTGTTCGAACTGCAGTTTCAAGTGGCTTCCGTCGCGACCCACCCGCCTGGCCTGAACGATTTTCACGCCGCTTGCCGCAAGAACCGGTTCGCGGTTCCTGATTCCGAACGGCTCCAGGGAAGAGATTTCCGCCAGAAGTTCGTTATTCAGAACGTCAATCGTCACGATGGCGTCAATATCCAGGATTCTTGCCTGCGTGCGCCCACCAAGCCGGAGAGCGGCGATCGCCTTGAATTCCCGGGCGAAGTCATCGAACTCGGTCATCTTCAGCGACAGTCCCGCGGCCATCGGGTGTCCACCGTTTCGAAGCAGCATTCGATCCAGTTCCGCAAGTGCCGCGCCCAGGTCGAAACCCTCGACGCTTCGACCAGAACCGGTTGCGATGCCCCCGTCTATAGAAAGGACGATTGAAGGGACGCGGAACTCCTCGACCAGCCGCGCGGCGACGATGCCGAGCACGCCGGGGTGCCATCCCTCACCAGCAGCCACGATGGCAAAAGAGTCTTCCGTTCGCTCCGAAAGGACAGCGCGGCGGGCTTCCTCAAGAACCTGGGCGCCGACTTCACGTCGCAGTGAATTGTCAACGTTGAGCCTGTCGGCCCATGCGGCGGCCTCTCGGTCGTCGCCCGCGACCAGCAGGCTGAGGCTGGTGTCGGGGTGGCTCATGCGCCCGGACGCGTTAAGTCGAGGGGCCATCCTGAAGCTGATGCTTCCGGAGGTGATCGGGCCCCGGATCTCGGAAACCGACCTGAGGGCCGCGATACCCGGTCTTGGCGCCCCGTTCATGCGCTCCAGGCCGGCCCGGACAAGAATCCGGTTGTCCTGAAGAAGCGGCATGACGTCGGCGACGGTTCCGATTGCGACCAGATCAAGGAACTGCCGGATGTCGGGCCCCGGAGCCGCAAGCCGGCCAGTGTCGATCATGTGTCTGCGGAGCGCCCCGCAGAAGTAGAACGATATCCCGACCGCGGCGAGATCCTTGAACGGGAACGGACAGTCGTGCCGATGAGGATCAACGACGGCAACCGCCCGGGGCAGGACGGTTCCCGGCATGTGGTGATCCAGGATGACCAGATCCATTCCCAGGGATCCGGCGAATTCAACCGCATCGACCGCCTTGATGCCGCAATCGACGCAGATGACGAGCCTGGTTCCCGACGCCGCGAGTTCGGCCAGCCGTTCCGTGTTCAGTCCATATCCGTCGGCTTCCCGATCCGGAAGAAAGGTCCGGGCATCAAGGCCCAGTTCCGCCAGGAAAAGCTTAAGGAGCGCCGTCGAGGTCATTCCGTCGGCGTCGTAGTCGCCATATATGCAGGTCGATTCGCGCATGGCGATCGCCTGGGCCACGCGTGCCGCGGCCGCTTCCATGTCCTTGAACAGGAACGGGTTGTTCAGTCGGGACAGGGAAGGATCCAGGAACGCGGAAATTTCAGCGTCGGAAACCAGCCCCCTGGCAAGCACGATTGAGGCGAGCGTCGGTGAAAGCCCGAATTCCGATTGGAGGCGGCCGACGGCTTTGGAGTCCGGCCCGAAAAATCTCCAGGAGTGGCTGATTGCGGGCTCATCCGGCATGGCCGGGATAGGTGGTGTTTCCCGCTCTATTGGCATCAGACTTTTGCGGTGAGGCGGTTCCTGCGCAGGTACTTGTCGAGAACCAGCGTCAGCGGTGCCGCGACGAAGATCGATGAATACGTTCCTATCAGGATGCCCGTGAGCAGCACGAATGCGAAGTCGGAGGTCGTTCCGCCGCCCAGAAGCCAGATCGAAAGAACCGTAAGCAGGGTGGTTCCGGAGGTGATAATGGTTCTGGACAAGGTCTCGTTCAGTGCGACGTTGATATGCGTCCTGAGGTCGTTGCCGCGACCCTTGCCGATGTTTTCACGGATTCGGTCATAAACGATGATGGTGTCGTTGATGTCGTAACCGATGAGTGTCAGCAGCGCCGCCACGATCGGCAGAGTGAACTTGACGCCGAAGACGATCATCAGGGCCATGACGATGATGACGTCGTGAACGATGCACAGGATCGCGCCCGGGGCGAATTTCATGTCGAAGCGGATCGCGATGTAGATGAGGATGCCGATGACGGCGTAGAACAGGGCCAGCATGGCGGTGTTGAACAGTTCGTGTCCGACGGACGGGCTCACCGATGCGGTCGATATGACGCTTACGAACTTGTCCCCGAACTCGGAAGCCATGCGATCCGAGACCATGTCCTTGATGGCCTGGACTTCAACGATGAACCGCGAATCCGAAATGCCCGCAATCCTGCGGGTCGCGTCCGTCTCGACCTTTTCGGCCTCGGCCTTCATGTCGACGTCCGAAGACGAAAGAAGCAGATCCTTTTCGCGAAGCATGTCGGCGCGGATCCGTTCCTCCTTGTCGGAAATGACGGAAACGTGCTCGTGGCCGTTGGCCGCGAAGACCTTGCCGATCTCGGTCATGGCGGCATCGCGTGGCCACTCGTTGTTCAGGTACAGGTAGAACTTGTCTCCAGCCTCGAAGGGCGACTCGACAACGGTGCCCTTGCCGAAATGCATCTCAATCTTCTTCGACAGCGCCAGCTTGTCGGTGGGAGAAAGCAGGCTTGGCAGTTCGGTGAAGATCTGGAATTTGACAGTATCCGAAGAGCCGCCGGAACCGACGTCGAAGTCCTGAACCTCGACCTGGCTGCCCTTGATGCTGGTGTTGCTCTGCACCAGTTCATCGACGACCTTCTTGATGGTGTCGCGGTCGATGTTGCCGTCGGCCTTGAACTCGGTGATGATCTTCGTTCCGCCCTTGAAGTCGATGCCCTGATCGAATCCGACACCGAAAATGATGCCGAGGGAGACGACCACTGCAACGATGGATCCCGCGACGAAGTAGCGGGCAAGTCTCATGAAATCGATTTCGGAACCCGGTTTGATAAATTCCATGCTATTGCTCCCGCCTTAGATGCCCGTTGAAATCTGACTGGGGCGGAACTTGTCCAGGTACCAGTCGTAAATAATGCGTGTCACGAACACCTGGGTCAGGAATGTGACAGCGATGCCGATGAGCAGCGTGACCGAGAATCCATAGACAGGTCCGCTCGAGAAGTTCAGAAGGATGACGCCGGCAATGGCCGTGGTGATGTTGCCGTCGAAAATTGCGGTGAAGGCACGGCTGTAGGCAGCCTCGACGACTGCCCGCGGGCCTTTGCCCAGGCGCATTTCCTCGCGCATGCGTTCCAGAATCAGGACGTTCGCGTCAACCGCCATGCCGATGGTGAGCACGATACCGGCAAGACCGGGCATCGTGAGCGCGGCGTTGAAGCCGACCAGAATGGCGAGCGTGAAAAGGACGTTAAGAAGCAGTCCGATATCCGCGATGATTCCACCGGCGCGGTAGTAAACAACCATGAAGACGAAAACCGATATGATGCCGACGAGCAGCGCCACGATACCGGAATCGATAGTGTCCTGACCGAGGGAAGGTCCGACCTCGAAGTCGTGAACCTTGTGAACCGGGGCCTTGTAGGCTCCGTGCGTCAGAACGGTCACGAGAGACTGCGCGTCGGCGAGGATCTCGTTCGCCGCCCGGGCTCCGCCAAGCGAAATCCTGGCACGCCCGCCACCGATCTTTTCCTTGATCACCGGTGCCGAATTGACTTCCTCGTCAAGCATGATCGCCATGTACTCGCCGACGTTGGCCGCGGTGACCTGCTCGAACGCCTTTGCCCCCTGGCTGTCGAATTCGATGCTGACCGACGGCTCGCCTGTCGTTTCAAACTGAACCATGGCCTGGGTCAGGTGGTCGCCGGTGACGTCCGCCCGTGAAAACAGGTAATGGGTGCGGAAGAAGCGCCTGCGAACCTGATTGCCGTCGCGATCCTCGACCAGTTCGTAACCGACCAGGTGATCGTCGTCAACGTGAAGCGTCTTGACGAACGAGATGAGCGCGTTTTTCGCGAGCGCGTCGCCCTTGCCCCTTGTCAGGCCGGCTTCGGCCGCCACGAAGAACTGGCCGGTGGTCGTATCCTGATCAAGTCGGAGCAGGTTGCCCTTCTCAGGGAACTTCTGCTGAAATTCGACCAGCTTCGCTGAATTGTTCTGGAAGAAGTTAACGGCCGTCTCGCTGCGATCGACGATGCGGAACGCCAGGCGCGCGGTCTGCCCGATACGTTCCCTGACCGCGGTCAACTGGGTTCCCTTGACGCCGGGGAGCTGGATGTCGATATCCGTGTCCCCATTTTTTCGGACGTCCGGCTCGACCAGTCCGAATGCCTCGACGCGCTGGCGAATGACATCGACGGTCTGGTTGACGACTTCGTCCCGGATCTGGGCCACCCTCTGTTCCGACATCTTCAGAACGACGGCATTTCCCGACGGAACCTGCCTGACCAGGTCGGGGCGGGCCTCGCGGACCATTTCGTTCGTAACGACATCGACGTCGTCTTCATTCGTGAAAGTGATCTGAAGGGAATCGAAATCGTAGCGTTCGACAGTGAAAAGCGCGGCGAGTTCGGCCTTCTGCTGATCCGTCAGGTTTTCCGCGTCCATTCCTTTTTCGGACGCCAGCCCTTCGGTGACCACCCCGGCAATCACGTCCCTGGCCCGCAGCATGTTGTCGCTGATGGCCTTCTTGTAATCGACGGTGTAGCGGAGTTCAAGGCCGCCCTGAAGGTCGAGACCGAAGGACAGGCTCTTCTTCAGAGGATTCCATGACGGATTAGAGTCGCCCAGCAGCGTCGGCGATATGTAAATCAACGCCAGCGTTGCCAGTGCTGCCACGAGGAGCAGCTTCCACATTTTCCACTTGTTCATTCAGGACCCCCAGGCATACCGGTGGCTGGAAAGGCCACCGGGGGTGATCAACAAAGACATCACTCCGGTTTATCGGTCTCGGCCGATTCCGTGAAGTGGCTGACAACCTGGTTCTTGACGATGCGGACGCGGACGTCCCTGGCCAGTTCCAGAGTCACGACGTCACCGGTCATGGTGACGATTCTTCCAATGAGACCTGCCGCAGTGACGACCTTGTCACCGTTCTTCAGCGAGGCAAGGAATTCTTCCTGCTTTTTCCGCTGCTTCTGCTGCGGGCGGATAATCAGCAGCCAGAATATCAGGATCATCACGCCGAAGAAAATCAGAGTCTGCCACCACTGGCCGCCCTGTCCACCACCGAGAAGTCCACCCTGAGCCTGGGCGGGTTCGGCCGGTGCCGACGGGGTGGTTACCGGGGCCGTCTGGGCAACGCGCAAAACACTGGTAATGAATGACATGAAACCTCCGTCCACAAAACGGACGCAGTCTTGTAGCAGAAACATCTTGAATCGTCAATCACATATACTTTCGACACGACTTGACTTCCCAGGCCCGGGCGGATAGTTTTTGCGGCACGTGCCGACCGCGATCCGGATCGCTTCCGGGATTTGCCGGGACGCCCTTTGATGGCCTTCGGTTCCCATCCGCAACGGCCAGGAGGTTACAGACAGCATGGAAACTGGTTGCCCGGAAAGGGAAGAAAAGGGTGAGCAGGGCTCGCCGGCCGTCCAGGCCAGGCTTTTCGACAACAGAACCATTGTTTTCGGATCGGAGGTTTCTCCGAAAACGGCGACCGCCTTGATCGAGCAGTTGCTTGCGATGGATGCGGCCGATCCGGCCGCACCGATCACACTGTTCCTCAACTCTCCGGGAGGCGAGGTCAATTCCGGTTTCGCCATCTACGACGTAATCCGGTTCATCCGCCCTCCGGTCAGGATAGTGTGTACCGGGCTTTCGGCCAGCATAGCGGCGATCATTCTGCTTGCCGCCAGGCCCGAGCACAGGCTTGCCATGGCGAACGCCAGGCTTTTGCTTCACCAGCCGCTTTACAGTGGCGATGTAATCGGTCCCGCATCGGATCTTGAAATAACCGCGAACGAGATTCTGAAGTCGCGCGCCCGGATCAATTCGATAATCGCGTCGGCAACCGGTCGCGACCCTGATCAGGTTGGCGAAGACACCCAGCGGGATTTCTGGTTGACGGCCCCGGAGGCCGTGGAATACGGACTCGTTTCAAGAATCGTGTCGAGTTTTTCCGAACTGGGCTGACAGGCCCTGTTTCATCTGAAAAGTCCCAGCTTTCCAACAAGATTGGCAGCGACCTGCCTGCCCGGGACGAGCGGATGCGCCGTCAGCGCATCGATCGCCAGTTCGACCGCCCGCGCATTTTCGCCCCGCATCGCCGCGGTAACCGACTGGACGGCCAGCCTTTCGTATTCCTTGACCCTGACGGTCAGCGTAGCGTCGGCGGCCGGCATCCTGGCGTGTCGTCCAGGGATGATTCCGGCCGACCCAACGGTGCAGTCGGTTTCCACCACGTCATCGTCGTCCAGCTCCGGAATCGAGCCGCCATTCCGGACATTGAGCGCCATAAGCCGACCGTTCGTGGACGCCGACGACGCCAGGAGTTCCATCGCGACTTCGGCGTATCCGCCGATTTCCGTCTCAAGGTATTGAAGGGCCTCCGCCATGGTTGACGGCCCCGGCGTGCCGTGCCTGTGGCCCAGCGCATACGACATATACGTGTCGTTGCGGGAGAAGAGATATCTGGCGTAGTGGATGGTCTTTTCCCGCGATCCCATTCCGGGAAGGCTTTCAAGCAGTTCGGAGTTGCTTCGAAGAACGGCCTCGCCCCTGGTCAACGGTTCCGCGGCCATGGCTGCCAGGGCCTGATCCGCCCGAAGATAGTAGAAAAGATATTCGACCGGCACAGCCCCTGTCACGGCTGTCTCCTCCGCGTGCCAGGGGACTGTCCGTTCAAGAAACTCCCTGTCGGCCAGCGCCGCCGAAAGTATGTCCCGACCGCCGGCGGTAACCTTCCTGGTCCAGGACAGATGGTTCAATCCCCCGACTTCGAAGACAACGTCATGAAACGGGATCCCCGCCCATCCAGCGGCCTTCCTCGCCGCGCCCGTCGCCGAATCGCAGATGCCGACGGCCCTGTCGTGACCCTGATCGATCAGTGCCTGGGTCACCATGCCGGCCGGGTTCGTGAAGATGACCGGAAGGTACCCGGGGGCCAGCCTCTCGGCCAATTCGCAGTAACCCGTGACCGCCGGGATCGTCCTGGTCGCGAATGCGAGGCCCGCAGGCCCGGTCGTTTCCTGGCCAATGACTCCAAGGTCAAGGCAGGCCCTTTCATCAAGTGCCCGCTGCTTCTCGAAGCCGGGCCGAATCGTAAGGATCATGGCCTGGCAGCCTTCAATCGCGTCGCTCGCGCCGGAGGCGATCCGGAACGGCACGCTGGCGCCCAGGAACGCACACAGTTCAAGTCCGACCGGCATCAGCGCCTTGATGCGATCCGGACGTATGTCGAAAAGTGTTACCTCGTCGAAAGAGAAACCCGACCTGGCCACCGACGCCATCATCAGAGGAAGGCGGCTTGAGCCCGCACCGACGATACATAGTTTCATTGGGTACTCCACCCCACGGGGTCGCAAATCACCTGAAAAGCAGAAGCGGAGGGCCGTCGGGCGTAACCGTGATTCTGCTGCCGAAATCAACGGGAACCGCCGTTCGCCGGCCGTCAAGGTAAACCCCGGATCGAATCATGCGTGACTGCAAGACGATGCCTTCATCCCCCAGCATTCCGGAAACAAGCCGGTATCTGATCGAGTCCGGACGGCACCCGAATGGTTCCCGGACAAGGTACTGCAGCCGGGTATCCTGCAGATCCTGAATCGAACCGCCCGCAGAGAGCATGGCGCCTGTTGAGCCGGCCGCCGTCGAGATCCAGACCCCCGAGCTCTTGTGGGTTTCGGACACCCCGGCCACCGTAATGACGTACCTGGATGTCGCCGACGGCACGACGTTGGCGAAAAGCACGTCGTTAAGGGCCGGCTGCGGGTGCCTTCTGCCGTCGATCGTGACGAAGGCGCGGGTCAGGCTTGCGGGCTGCTTCCGGTCGGAAAGGACAAGTTCCAGCAGCGACGGAAATCCTTCGGAGGTCGTGGCGCAGAAATGGCCGAAACTTGTCGATGGGGACGAGTTGACCGCCAGCAGCGGGGTGTTTCGGATGAACCTCGCGATGTCCAGGACGGTTCCGTCGCCGCCGACCGCAATCACGAGGTCGAATTTCTTCGACACGTTGTTTCTTCTGCGGGCGTGCGTGACTTCGATCCCGGCCTGCTCGAGTGTCCGCTTCACAACGGAAATCGTTTCAACAGTCTTGCGGTGTCCCGGTTCCTCGTCCGCCACCAGCGGATCCCCGGCATCAAGCAGCCGCTTCAGGGGCTGTGTCGCGTGCATGGATCTGCCCACGTCCATCAGCGTCGTCTTGGTGGCAAGCAGAACCCTTGAAATCTTCATCGTCAGGTCGTTTTCCGCTTTCCGGCCTTTCCAGGTCGGTCCCGTTCGGGCTTTTCCTTCTCGCTCATCGCCTTGACCGCAGCGTCGGTCGCGGCGAAAACCGAACCTTTTTCCCAGGTTCCGTCTTCCTGCCTGGTTCCGGCCGGCAAGCCGGTCATGATTTCGACCACTTCCTCGATGCGGCGAGCCGCCCAGATGTTGAAGCGTCGTTTCCTGACGGCCTCCTCGACCTCCGGTTCCAGAACCAGGTTGCGCTGGTTCGCGGCAGGAATGATCACACCCTGGCGTCCGGTCAGTCCGCGTTCACTGCAAATCTTGAAAAAGCCCTCGATCTTCTCGTTGACGCCACCGACCGCCTGCACGTCTCCGGTCTGGTTCAGGCTTCCGGTGACGGCGACGTCCTGCCTCAGCGGAATCCGGGAAAGCGAGGACAGAACCGCGCAGAATTCCGCGCATGAAGCCGAGTCCCCGTCGATGCGTCCGTACGACTGTTCGACCGTCAGGCTGACCGTGATGCCGGGAACGCGATTCTTTGCGAACATGTCGCCCAGAAGGCCGGAAATGATGAGGACGGCCTTGTTGAAGGTGTTTCCGGAAAGCCTTGCCTCGCGTTCGACGTTGATGATTCCGGCGGAACCCCGGAATGATTTGGCGGTGATCCTCAGAGGCATCCCGAAAGTCTGGTCGGCCATCTGATAAACGGCAAGTCCGTTGATGACGCCGGGAATCGCGCCCTCGGAATCGATGATGACGGTTCCGTTCAGGACCATCTCGACGCCCTTGTCCCAGGAGAGCGAAACGCGATCCTTGCGCTGGCGGCGCGCGGCGATGATGTGCCTGGCGTCGATGATTGCCGATCCTTCCTGGCGTGCCAGGTGATCCGCCTCGATCAGCAGGTTCAGAACCAGATTGAACTGAAGCGTGAGTCTGTCGGACGCGTCGGCCATCCGCATGGAGTATTCGATCACGTCCGCGACGCCGGCCGACGAAACGGGAAGCAGTCCGTCACGTTCACTGGTCGTGGCTATGAACCTTGCATATTCCTGGAGCATGTCGTCGGAAACGGCGACTTCCGAGTCGAACTCCGCCTTGATCTGGAAGGCTTTTCCAAATTCCTCGTCTGCCTCGTGCAGAAGCTGGTACAGGAAATTGCTGCCTACCAGGATTACCTTGCAGGACATCGGGATCGGATTCGGCCGGATGGTCGTGGTAGGCAGGAACTGGTAGGCCTCGCCCATCTCGGCAATCTCCAGCAGCCTTTGACGCAGCACGGTCTTCAAGGCCTCCCACGCAAACGGATACGACACCAGTTCCCGGGTATGCAGAATCAGGAATCCGCCGTTTGCCCGAAGCAGAGAGCCAGCCTTGATCATCGTGAAATCGGTTGAATAGATGCCGTTTTCAACGCGCTTCTCGATGCGCCCGACAAGGTTGTGGTAAGTCGGGGTGTTTTCGAAGACGACCGGCGCGCCCCTGACTTCGGAGTTGTCCACCAGCAGGTTGACCTTGTATTCGGTCATTGCCGCTTCGATGAGTTGTTTGGTCATGCCGTCGTCGGAGTCCTCGGCCAGGAATCGCGGGATGTTTTCAAGAATGCTGGCCCTGACCGCCTCCAGGTGGGCTATCACTTCCGGACAAGATGAGTATTCGGCCAGCAGGGCCTTCATCGACTCATCCATCGTTTCGGCACACAGGCGGTTGTTGGCCACCTGAACCTTCGCATGGACAATCTGCTCCGCTTCCTTGTTCTTTTCGAAAAACGCCGCGATTGCAGGCTCGATTGCCCTGCGGTTTTCATCGATGGTCTTCTTCTGGGCGTCCGAAAGCTTCGCGTATTCCTTGTTGCTGATGGCCTCGCCGTCAACCACGGGTATGGTGACCAGGCCTTCCTTTGTCTGCTTCACCTGGAAGTTGTTCCTGCCTGCCACCTCGTCCAGCCGTTCGAAGGCCTCGTTTTCGATGGCCAGTCCCTCGTTCAGGATTTCCTGAAGCGTTTCCTGGTGTTTCTGGGTGTGAAAGGCCCTGGGCAGGTTCTTCTTCAGCGAAGAAATGAACTCGTCCATCTGACCGCGGAACTGAAGCCCCTTGCCTGCCGGCAGGCTGAAAACCCTTGGGGTTTCGGGGTGCTTGAAGTTATTGACCATGCACCAGTCGGGGGGCGTGGGCATCTGCCTGGATGCCTCATCGACAAGTCTTTTGAGAAGGCTCGACTTGCCGGTTCCGGAGGCACCTGAAACGTAGATGTTGAAGTTTCGCTTCTGGATCGAAAGGCCGAGTTCGAGAGCTTTCTGGGCCCGGGCCTGCTCAACGACCCCGACAAGCTTCTCGACGTGCCTTGTGCTCCGGAACTTGAATATGGAAGGGTTGATGTGGCGATGTACCTGCTTCCAGCCCAGGCGGCAGTCTTTTTCAGCGGACGGTTTTTTCGCGGCCATCGTCTGGCTCCAGAACGGTTTCGCGAAAGCCTATCACGATTGACGGAAAGCGGGGGACTCTCAAAGTTTGCCTTCCGGGGGATCACCTTGCGGAGCCCTGACGGAGTTCAGGTGGAAGGTATCGCGAAAAGGCCCCGGCACCGGAGTTGGAACCGAAGCTTGCCCCCGATTCCAGCCCGCTTCCGGCGGTGGCCTTGACAGCGACCCCGCCGCGGGAGGCGTCGGTGACCGTCCAGTTCCTGCCGCCGATGATGACGTCGGCACCGGCGGCCGTCCTGGCCGACACCATGCCGACGGTGCGCCCTGTCCCCGCATCCACGACTTTGATCGAGGCGGAGTCGGCGATATTGGAGTGTATGCGTCCCCGTTCGCCCATGTCCATCAATCTTGACGAGGCCCGAAGCACTTCGCCGGCGCTTTCGTCCAGGAAGCCTTCGGTACGCAGGTGATCGACGATCGCGTCGATGACCGGGCCAGGTGCGACGGGGTCAAGGATTCTTCGGATCGTGGCGCGTCGAAGTCCCTTTCTGTTTTCAAACAGAAGGGAAAATATCTGCTGAACCGCGACCGACAGGTCTGGCAGCCTTTCTGACTGCGGGAATGCCTGTTCGACGACGTCATTCATCAGCATCGCGAATCTTCCTTCATCCCCCGGTCCGTCCGGAACGAATATGGCCCTCATGCCGTCGCGCCGCCTGCAACCGCGGCCGACCCTCTGCTGGAGCGATGCGACCGTTTCGGGCGCTCCGAACAGAACGACTGCATCGACGTCACCGATATCGACCCCGAGTTCCATGGTGGATGTCGAGACCAGGATGCCTGCCTCGAAGTACCTGAAAGCCTTTTCAACGTCCTCGCGTTCCCGGCGGGCGAGGCTGGCGTGGTGCACCATGACTCTCTCGGCCGGCCACGGGCCCGTCCTGAGCACCAGGGCCGCGGTTTCCTCGGTCTTCTTCCTGGTGTTGCAGAATATTATGGCCTTCGTGAGCCGTTCCGAACGCAGAAGCGCGAGTGCGGACGGGATGTCGGGGGACACCGTGGCATCCAGAGGCCTTCTTCTGTCATCCCGAACGACCTCGGGCCTTTCACCGAAAAGTCGCGTTCCCAGGCCGGCGGGATCCCCGACGGTCGCCGTTACGGCAATCAGCCGGGGCCTGGCCGCCGACCGTTTCATCTGAATCCGTCGAATCAGTATCCGCAACTGGTCGCCGCGCGCGGTACCGTCCATCAGGTGCGCCTCGTCGATGACGATCGCGTGAAGGTTGTCGAAAGCCGCCGGATGGCGGCAAAGCAGCGAATCGAAAGACTCCGGCGTCGTAATCAGGAGGTCGGTGTGATCCCTTCCAACCGGTGAAGGGCGGTCGCCGGTCCTGACCCGGCTGCTCATCTTCATTGCCGCGGCCGGCTCGCGAACGCGGTTTTCGATGTCGTTAGCCAGCGCCCTGGTGGGAACGATGTACAGAATGCCAACCTGCGGACGGGGATCTTCAATGGCGGCCATTTCCTCGAAAAGCGGGGCGAGCACGGCCTCGGTCTTGCCGGAAGCGGCGGGCGCGACAACGACGGCATCCCGCCCCGAGGCAATGACCGGAATCGCAAGTTCCTGGATCCCGGTAAGGTTGCCGAAGCGGGCCAGAAATGCCGGAAACGCGCGCGGAAGGGATCTGGCGGCATCCATCCGGCTGAATCTGTCGATGCCCGGTTTCAAATCGCGTCGCCTTCGCCACCGGAAACGACCATCTGTTCCACGTCGCCATCGGGATAGAAGCGGACGTAGTCGAGGGCTTCGATCACGGACTTGATGAACGTTCTGGTCGATTGTATCCGGTCGGCCGTGTACAGCAGCCTGAACAGCCTGTCCTGGCGCTTCTTCTCCAGTTTCACGCCGTACGTGGTGTCATAAGTGCGGCATATCCTGCGGAAAAGCTCGCGAAGCTGATCCATTGAAAGGACATCGACCTGGACCCTTGTAATCGTTTCCCTGGTCCGGCTGAATTCATCCTGGAGCGTGCCCGGAGTAAGCGCGAACGCGACCTTCAGGGCACCGGGAATTCCGGTGGTGTATCTGACGGGGTGATGTGCCGAGTATATCAGGCCGGATACCGCGCCCTGGATTGTTTCGGCTCGAATGAGTTCCTCGTCCATGAGTACGTCGTCATCGTTGGCTGTAAGGACAAGCCCGCGGAAGAAGTTCATTCCGCGCTGGGCCTGGTATCGGTACATTACGCTTCCGGCCACTTCCGCCTCGTCCAGAAGAACCAGCAGGCCCATCATTCCAAGGACTTCCGATGCTGCCCTGGCAGTTGCCGAAAGTATGTTGCAGTAGATGTTGGCACAGGTCGAGTAATCGTAAAGCGTCTTCTTGCGCCCGATCCGGCCTTCCCCGCGGGCTTCGATGAAGTCCCATTCTTCCTCGGTAAGTCCTGGCCTTTCGTGCGGCTCCTCCTCCTGGAGCCGCTCCAGGACGCTTGCAAAAAGCCAGTGGTCGCCAAGGACATCCCGCCAGCCCGGCCGGGACGCCACTTCACGCCAGAATCCACGGAAGTTCAACACCCGGTCATCAACGACGGCCTTGAATCCGGTGACCAGATGCCGGTAAGCCTTCTTGGGAAAAGCTGCCGATGCCTCGGATGGATCGAAACCCGCCATGGCGACCGCGTAGCCCAGTTGCTCCGCTTCGCCCGCCAGGAATCGCAGCAGGTGGCTCTTGCCCGCGCCGTAGGCCCCTTCCACCAGGGCTGCGCCCTCGGCATGGTCGTGAAGGAATTCCATCAGTTGCCCGACTTCATCCTTGCGCCCGACCGTCCACTCCCCGATCGATGAAGATGGCACGATCCCAAGCCTGAAGGCCTCTATAGCCATGCTTGCACTGACCGGCCGGTTTTCCGGCAGCATTCGATACACCGGAGCCCGATGTTTCCTGGCTCCTGCAGGTTCCTCGCTCGCTGGAGCCTGTCCCCCAAGCAGGCGGAGGATTGCGTCAAGGGATGTGCTGGAGGGTGCCGTCGATCGAACAGCCGGAGCCTCGTCTTCGACGAGCTTCAGCCCTTCACCGGCACGGACAAGTTCCCGCGCCGGGATCCACAGGCTGTAAACCCCGAAGTTGACACGGAATTCAAATCCGCCAATCCGTGAACCAAGCACCGTGCCGTCGCCATATGTGGCATGCGTCACGGCATCGCCCTTTTCGAACCTATTCATAGATATCGTCCGGGTCGGCATCTTCGCCGGGCGAAAGCATTCGCGTGGCGAATTCCTCGTCGATCACGGTGTCCGGTTCGAACCGCAGCGCGTGCATTGCCCGCACGACGGCCTGGACGAACATTCTCTTGTACCCTATGTCGCCAAAGGCGCGTTCGGCGGTCGCATCCGCGAGAACCCTTACCAGATTGCGGGTCTGATCGGCCGGCATGCGGAACTGGTAGGCGTTTTCATAGACGCCGCACAGTTTTCTTCCGATGTCGTTCATCAAGGTCTTCGGATCCCTTGCGATTCGATCAAGCCGGACTTTGACGCCGGTGGGGTTCGTGTAGTCGAATACCGTCTGAATTCTCTGGCGAAGCGCTTCGTAAGCCGGAGATCGGCCCTCGGTCAGGAACTGCTCGTTTGGAATGGCATAAAAGACCATCGTGTTCGCGAACGAGGAAGCCCCGCACTGATCAACCATCTCGCGCAGGTTGGCCAGCATCAGTTCCTTCTGCTTGGAAGTCATCGAGCCGGCCTGTTCGGCCTCGTCGAACAGGATGATGATGCCGCCGAAGCGCAGGTTCCGAACCCACGTCACCAGTGATCTGATCGTGGCGAACGCCTGGGATCTGTCAATCGGCTGCAGAACCCCTCCAGCCTTGTGCGACAGCCGATCCCAGCCATCGACGGTAAGGTACTGCAGCATTGCGTCGAACTGATCCTGGTCATTGCGGGTCAACGCTTCAATGGCAAGTCGGACGGCCTTCCCGAAATTCGGGTTTTCGCAGCCACGAACCGAATCGGCCGCAATTGCCCTGATGCGATCTTCCAGTTGTTCGCCGGCGATGCCTTCCTCTTCGGCGATGGCGGTCTTCATGTCGTGATAGACCGCCTTGATGAAGGCGCCGAGCCCGCGCTCCCCGCCGGTCAGGAGTTCATCCGGCGTCAGTGGACGCATCAGGTTGACCGCGATGGACTTGTAAACCATGTCCAGGCGGTGGAACGGCGACGATTCCGCCGAAAGCGGGCAGTATGTGACCAGGTAGTCATGACGCCAGGCAAGCTCGCGGACGCTGTACAGGAAGTGTGTCTTGCCGCCGCCATACGTTCCGACGACGACTTTGAACGACGACCCGCCTTCGCGGACGAATGACTTGAGGTAATCGTCCTCGATCACCTTCAGGTACCCGTCAAGGCCCGAGGAAAAGAACTGGAAACCCCATTCGGGCGGGGTTCCGGACGAACCGACCACTTCGATAATGTGGCGGGCCTGCCTGGCGGTCAGGTTGTCAACCATCTGAAATCTCCCGTTCCTGAGTCGTCCAAACTCAGGCAGTAACCTTAACAAACCGGAGCGTTGCGAAGTTAACGCCCTCAAGGATTCCAGGTCTCGGCACCCAGAGGTGATCCCCGGCATTCCTTGTCTGGGACATCGTCGCCACGTCAAGCCTCAGTTCCATTCCCCGGATGATCCGGTTTCTGAGCCTTGACAGATCCGCCGCGAATTCCACCCTTCCGTACGACCTGAAGGTCTCCTTTCGCGGATCAATCAGGAAGGCCGGCTTCTGGCGCATAAAGGCGATTTCCGGGATCAGCGACGTGACCGGCACGCGGCCCCCGGACTCGGCACCGGTGCGTATCACGGCCAGCCGGTAAGCCTTTTCAAGTTCGGCAAGGAAAGCCGGCTCGTCGAAAGAATCCGGAAAGAGCCTGCCGTTCTGTTCCCGGATCTGCGCGCAGATGTCTTCGGGATCCAGAGAAGCCGCCGCCAGCCTGTATTTGCCGGGTCCAAGCCATATGGTGCACAGGCCCTTTGAACCGAATGTGAATTCCAGCGAGAAAGGCCCGGCCGTCAGCGTGGGAAGGTTTCCGGACACCTTGAAGTCTTCTTCGTTCAGGCGTTTTGCGACCGCTCCCGCAAGCAGCGCCTTCTCGCGATCAAGGCGGCTGCGGGATTCCGACAGCGTCGCCGCAATCGCCGCCTTCATTGCCGCGGCGCCCGTTTCCAGCCCGGCGATGTCCCCGATTGCCCGCAACGCCCTTTCGGCCATGTCGATTGATGATGCCAGGTTCCCCTTGCGGTGTTCCCTGGAGAATTCCTCAACCGACTTTCCGGCGTTGGCGGCAGCCTTGATGGCCTTCAGGAACGTCTTGACCTGTTCTTCCATGGGCTTCCCCCGGGGTTGCTTCATCCGATCCGGGTCGCCCCGGCCGCGCAGTATTATAAGGCCAAATCAATTTATGGCGATTGAAAGCGTGTAACCTGTCGGGAACTTCGTCAGCGCGCGGCCTCGCGGGACAGGAGGTCTTTCCATTGATCACCGAAGAGTCCATCCAGCATCCTGCGGAAATCGCCCGGAAGCGGGGCGGTGATATCCATCTGTTGTCCGGTGACGGGGTGGGCGAAGCGAATGTTCCAGGCATGAAGGGCATGACGCTTGATCATTTCCAGGGCGGCCACCTCGGATTCGGGGCGGCTTCCCCTGCGGGGCCATCCGCGGCCATAGACGCGATCGCCGACAATCGGGTGCCCGGCCTCGGACAGGTGAACCCTTATTTGATGTGTTCTTCCGGTCATCGGTTTGGCCGCCACGAGCGCGCACAGGTTGGCGCGCATAAGCGTCCGGTATCCGGTCACCGCGTCGCGGCCGTCGCGCACGCGCCCGGTGAACTGGCGTCTGTCCCCGGTTCGTCTGCCGAAGGATGTCTCGATGAGTCCCTGGTCGTCGATGCCTGGTCCAAGCACCACGGCCAGGTACGTCTTGTTGATTGTGCGCTCGCGGAACATGTCCCCGAGAAGTTCGTGTGTGTGATTGTCCCTTGCGACGATCATCACGCCCGAAGTGTCCTTGTCCAGCCGGTGTACTATTCCCGGCCTGTCCGGTCCGCCGAAGTTCGAAAATGTGCGGCCGGACGCCAGGAGCTGGTTCACAAGTGTTCCCGAGCCGTGTCCCGCGCCCGGGTGAACGACCAGTCCGGCCCGCTTGTTGATCACCATCAGGAATTCATCCTCGAAAAGGATTTCCAGTTCCGGGCCACCGTGTTCGGGAGCGGGACCGGCATGGTCGGACGGCGGCGGCGGAGTCAGTTCCACCTGCATTCCGGCTGCAAGCCTGAAGCCTGCCGGTCGTTGCCTTCCGTTGACCAGCGCCGCCCCGTTCTTGATCAATTTCTGGGCGAGCGACCTGGAGATGGCGGGGAATCTGGCCGCGATGACCATGTCAAGCCTTGCGCCGTTTTCGTGATCCCCCGTTTCAAATCGCAGCAGATCTTCTTTCATCGGCCAAATCCGGGTTGTCCATTTTCGGACAAGTGAAAAAGTACGTCGCGGATTGTAACATGGATCCGTCCGGGCCGGGCCGGACGCCTTCGCGCGCCATGCCGTCAGCCAGAGTGCCGGCCCTTGTCTGGCGGCGCGTTTCGGGCGATCATGCCGGCTGAAGCGGTCTGAATGTTGTGCGGGGATTGTCTGCCGGGCGTCGCAAGTCGATCGCCGGGCATCGGAGATTCCAGATGCGAACCGGGTCTTCCGGGATGTTGCCGGTCGTTGCGATGGCGTGTCTATTTGTGTCGTCGTGCGGCAGCCATGTGGAAACGGCCGATGTCGGGGGCTCCTGCCGGGAAGACTCCGATTGTCAATCCGCCCTCTGTTTCGCAGACGTATGCATCGATCCCCTGGCGGACCAGGATTGGGACGGTCTTTCGGCGGGCGATGAAGTTGAAATCGGGCTGGATCCGTTTCACCCGGACAGTGATCGCGACGGCATTCCCGACGGCCTGGAAGTGGGCCCCGAGCTTGCGACTCCGGCGGATTATGACGGGGACGGCGTCATCGACGCTCTTGAGTCCGCTTTTTCGGATTCTGACGGGGACTGCCTTCCGGATCAGTATGATCCTCTCGATGCGCTCGGGCCGGCCGGCTCAAGTCAGATGGTGCCGGTGCTGTGCATGACAGCCGGGGTCTGCGGGGCCGCAATGAACACCATTGTCGCTACCTGCGACGGCTCGAAGGTAACGTGCAGCTATGAAGGCGTGCCAGGCTGGAACGCCGCGGAATGGATGTGTGACGGAAAGGACAACAACTGCGACGGTCGAACCGACGAAGGTTTTCTTCACGAAGGCTTGTCCATCGGACTTCCCTGCCTTGGGGCAGGAAGTTGTGGCCCGGGTATCGTCGAGTGCGATGACTCGGGCTTTTCGACCAGGTGTTCGTCAAACCCCGGCGCTTCTGGCGACAGATCCATGCCCGAGGTGTGCGACGGTCTCGACAACGATTGCGACGGCTTGACCGACAACGGCATGTCGTGGAAGGGCGTGCCCCTCGGGGAACGTTGTGACGGCGAAGGCGAGTGCGGCATCGGCAAGGTCGAATGCCTGGCCGACAGGACGGCTTCCTGTTCAACCATGAAGGGTGGAAGTCACGAACAGATCCAGGAGGAATCCTGTGACAACCTTGACAACGACTGTGATGGACGAACCGACGAGACATTTTTCGGCAACGCTTCCGAACTGTGCGTTCCCCGCGGCGTCTGCGCCCTGTTCCCCAACATGATTTCGTTGAAGTGCGAGCAGGGGATCCTGAAATGCGACTTCAGTGCTGTGCCTGGGTATTCGGGAAGTTCCGAGATGTTCTGTGATGGACAGGATGACGATTGCGACGGGCTGGTTGACGAGGAACTGTCGTTCGCGGTGACCGAACCTGGCGCCGTGATAAGGCTTCCCGGCCAGTCCTGCGGTTCGGGCGCCTGTGCCGGCGGGGTCGTCACGTGCTCGCCGAGTTCGATGTCCGGCATGTGTTCCACCACGCCCCTTGCCGCGCCGGAGAAGTGCGATGGAATCGATGACGACTGCGACGGGTACATAGACAACGGTTTCGCCCTGAGTTGGAAGCCGGCGCTTGAAACCATCATGGACAGGGAGCCGCAGGCGCTTGTTTCGTCGCGGATGGCCGTGGTCGAGTATTCCCTGGAGGATCCGCCTGAACCAGGTGAACCGCCTGCCGGCATATATGTATGCGGCGGGGCCGTTGGAAGTCCTGAGAACGGTTCGTCCGGGATTTCAAGGCGTTGCTGGCTGTACAGCTTTGATTCGCATCGTTTCGATCGACTTCCCGACGGGCCCGAAGTCGATTCGGGGGCGATGGTTCATGACAGGGCGGGCGGAAGCCTGCTGATGGTGGGTCGTCTGTTCGCGTCCGGCGAAGTCGCCGTTTTCCGGATGAACGGAGTCGATTTCGGATGGAGCAGGCTGCCCTGGGAACTGGAAAGTGGCGAGGTTCTTGCCGCCGGAGTGGATCCGGTTGAAAACACCCTGAATATCCTCACGAATGGTGATTCCGGGCTTCTGGTGAGCATGGTCGGGCTGTCCGATGGCTCCGTCCTGACCGTTCAGGCGGGCGAGCGCGTCTCTGCCGGCTCCTTTGCCGCCGGTTCGCCCTCCGGGGGGTTTGTCCTGTTTCATGCCTGCAACGAGCTTGCCGGCACTGTGGTCGAACATGTCTCGCCGGACGGGCAGGTCAACGGGCTGCCGCTTGCAGGACAGAGTCCATGCATGTCCTTCGGCGCGGCGGTCATGCCGATCCCGGGACGCATCGTCGCGATTGAGGGCAGGGCACTTGACGGCTCGGTCCAGGCCACAAGGGAATTCCTGCTGGGCGATGACCTGTGGCACCACGAAAGGATCACGGTTCCCGGCGGCCAGGGATCCGTCATGCATCCCGCGATGGCCTCCTCTGGCGACACCGTCTATGCATTTTCCGGGGAGTATGGTGATGGAGGGGCACTGCGGCGTGTGATCCGGCTGGATCGCGAATCGACGGAATGGCTGGTTGACAGCTTCGTAAGCGGTCCATCTCCCAGGGCGGGCGGCGTTGCGTTCGTTTCGCGCCTGACGGCGGCGGCCTATTTCATTGGCGGCTATTCGGATGAACCGGGCGGGCCTCAGCCAGTCCAGGATGTGTGGAAGATTGATCTGGTCAATCCGCGGATTGGACAGATTGCGGTGTCGGGCGAACCAGGGGCGGTTATAGGTGCTGCTGCGGCCATCAATGATTCCGGCCAGACCGCCTACATTTTCGGGGGGCTCGATTCGCCGCCGGGGCCCGACTCCAGGCCGGTTAGCAGGTTCCTTCGGTTCAACTGCATTCAGTCGAGGTTTGATTCGATTCAGTCGGGGGAAGGCGGTCCGACGGCACGTTATGGACACTCGCTTGTCTGGGCCGGTGACAGGTTGCTTCTTTACGGCGGCCTGAACGACACCGGTTTCCTTTCCGATCTCTGGTCCTGGGCTCCGGACGAAGGCTGGATCTTCATTGGATATTTCGAACTCAGCTATGGCCACCAGGCGTTCTGGGACAATCCCGGCAAGCGCATGCTGGTCGTCGGGGGCAGGCCAGGTGGGGGCCTTCGCGCATACTATCCCGCCACATCCACGTGGAAAAGCCTGCTGTCCGGGGTTCTGTTCGATTCGTATGAAGGCCACGGCTGGTTTGACGAGCAATCCGGCAGCGTGCTTTATCTTTCATCGACATCCAGCGACGCGGTGGTCGTGACTTTCCTTGAAGACGGGCTTGTCGATCAGGTCATCCCCGGACTGCAGCCGGATTTGATCGATGCGTTCGTGGTTTATGATCCGTTCGGGCGCCGGGCCATGATGCTCGGTGGCAGGGATCCCTCGAACGGGACCGTCGGAACCGTTTCGCAAATCGATCAGTCCTGCGGGCGATGAATCCAGCACAGCAGTTGCTGCAAAGCCTGATCCACCGAACCCTTCATCGCGACCCGGCCCTTGATGAAAAGCGCGGCGCCGCCCGGAGTTCCAACGATTGCCGCATCGGCGCCTGCGGCTTCGCCCGGACCGTTCACCACGCATCCCATTACGGCGATAACCAGTTCCGGCGGTTCACGGCTTGCGTCCAGTCCCTCAAGGGCCGCCTCGATTCCAGCCGCGATCGATTCGGTGTCCAGGCATGCCCTGCCGCAGGTCGGGCATGCCCGAACCTGAATGCCCGGTTTCCGGAGGCCGATTGATTCCAGAATCTGCCTGGCGACCTTGACTTCGGGTAATGGCGAACCTGCAAGCGAAACCCTGATCGTGTCCCCGATTCCCCGGGAAAGCAGGGCGGCGATGACCGCGGCGGATCGAACCGCCCCCGAGGCCGGTGTGCCGGATTCCGTGACGCCTACATGAAGCGGGACGTCCAGCCGGGATGCCGCAAGTTCGCAAGCAAGCATGGTTACTGTCGGCGAACTGGACTTCACCGATACAACGATGTCCTCAACCCCCAGTTCCCGCATGTCCGAAACGGCCCGCGTGGCAGCTTCGACCAGCACGGTCGCCGGATCTCCGGTTGCCGCCGCCAGGTCCTCGGGAAGGGAGCCCGAGTTGATCCCGATTCTTACGGGGGTTCCCGTGTCCAGAAGGGCCGCCGCCGTCTCGCGCAGGGCCGCTTTCCCCTTCAGGGTTCCCGGATTGATTCTGATCTTGTCGATGTGGCCGCACATGGCGATGGCGACCCTGTGATCGAAATGCACATCCGCCACCAGAGGAATGCCGGCCGTCATTTCCCTGACCCTGATGGCCGCCGGCACTGCGTCAAGGCGCGGAACCGATATCCGGACAATGTCGCACCCGGCAGCGTGCAACTGACGAACCTGAGCGGTTACCGCGTCATGGTCATAGGGATCGGCGTTGCACATGCTCTGGATCGATATCGGGGCCCCCCCGCCCATCTCAATTCCGCCGATGTTCACCGTCCTTGTCGAACCCATCTGAAGACCTCGTGGCGTCAGTCCGACGCATGATCGGTTCGGCCAATCGTATATCATTTTGCCGGTTGCGTGCCCGCCCCCGACTGGAATATGCTGACCGGTGCCTCATCATCGGGGGCTTTCATGCGCGGTCCCGCGGTTATCTTCGACCTTGACGACACGCTCTATCCCTCGAATTCATTCGTGGCCGGCGGCATTCGCGCGGTTGCTGTCCTGCTCCGGGATGACGGATTCACCGATCCCGATCCTTGCGATGTCCTGATGGAGGTTCTCGAGACCGAAGGTCCATTTTCCCTTTTCGACTCGGCATTTGCACGTCTTGGAGTCCGAAGGACGCCTGAACTGGTTTCCAGGCTGGTCGCGGCGTTTCGTGCCCACAGTCCGTCCATATCGCCGTACCCCGGCATCGTTGACCTGCTTTGCTCACTTCGAAATCACGGCGTTGGCCTTGGGCTTGTTACCGACGGTTATCCCCAGGTCCAGAGATCCAAGTGGACCGCTCTTGGGCTCGGGCACCTCTTTGACGCGGTGGTTTTTTGCCGGGACATCGACGGAGGCGACCATCCAAAGCCTGATCCCTTCCCTTTCGCCAGGGCCCACCACCTTCTCGGGGAACCTGATTCCGTTGTCTTCGTCGGTGACAATCCGTCGGCCGATTTTCCGGCTCCCGATGCTTTTGGCTGGCGCACCGTAAGGGTGTGCTGGCCCGAAGCGACGCACATCCTTGACGGGGACACCGTAATAAACAGGCCGGTTGCCCGAAATGCGGCCGAGCTGCGGGCTATCCTTTCAAGAATCCTCGATTTTCCGTCCTGATCCGGATCGGTTGACCTGAAAAGGTTGTGGAATGGCAATCAGTCCTCGACCGGCAATGGATCGGTGAACGCGGAGAATCCGGGATTCGCGACGGAGCACATGGTGAAGGTTGCCCGATAGTCAAGGTTGCCGGAAATCTGGATTGGTCTTTTGAGGCTTTCGGTCGATGTCACGAAAACCTCCCGGTCAATCAGGTGCTGCTGGGTCGCGGCGGTAAGCGGCTGGCCTGATGAATCGCGGATGGCCGTCCCGACAAATGACAGGAAGCGCCCGGACGGGGAAAGCGACATGCTGTCCGGCGACACCGAAATCATTTCCGGCGCCCCAACCTTTGGAAAGTCCGTGATCTTTCTGAATATGTCCGTAAGATTCGCGTCCGTGCCGATGTCGCTGACGGAGAATGCCAGGATGTTGGTCCATGTCTTCCCGGGGGCGCCGTCACAGGTCGATGCCGCGGCGACGATCAGTTCCCGGCCGTCGCGGGAAAGCAGCAGGGGCTGCATGATCGAGGTGTACGGCCAGTCCCTGTTCAGGTTGTAACATGCGTTTGAAGCGTATCGCGACGGAGTCCTGACCAGCGTCACCGATTCAATTGAACCACTTTCCACGTCCATCTTCGCCAGCCGGAGTTCGCGCGCGTCGAAGACGTGGGCGAACAGCAGGGTTCGCCCATCCGCTGAAAGGATCGCCGGGATGTCGTCCGAAAGCTGGGGGGCATCCTGGGAATACATGCACTTGCCCTGAAGGTCAATCGCCTGGCACACCGGTACGCCGGCCTTTCTAAGGCCTGCCTTTTCGTTGAACAGGTAAAATGTCAGGGATTCAAGTTCCAGATTCTGCAGAACCAGCGTGACACCGTCCGCGCCGAGCCTGAACCTTCCGGTGTAGTTGGAGCTGCCCGCAAGATCCGGCCCCGGGAACTCAAACAACTCCTGGATTTCAAAAACGGGATCATCAAGGTCGATCCGACCGAAGCGATAGCAGGTCCGTATTCCGCCATCCTTTGATTCGCAATCATTTTTTACCCTGGAAACGTAAAGTGACCTTCCCGAAAAGACTGCCTGGCGAACGGCCGGGATCGGCTGCTCCGTAACGATTGTCGGTTGTCCTGTCTCATCGATGGCGATAAGCCTGGCGTCCTGTCCCGGTGTGCCGACGCCCGTTGTCGTCGCCACGAGCAGGAAGTTGAGGGCGGGTTCCGTCACGCAGCCCAGGGAGCAGTCGAGTCCCAGAGGGGCGAGGATCCTTGCGTTAACCTGGAAGTTGTCCTTCCATGCCGGGAAGCCGGGCTGCCCCTCGCCGTCGAGCGGGTTGGAAATCCCGAGGTCGCCGGGCCTGTCGCCCGCCGTGGCCGCGTATCCGTAGATAACGCGAAAGTCTTCATCGACCTCGACCGGATCAAGGTTCGGAATGTCAGGGCCGGCGTCGGTAATCACGGTGTCCGTATCGCCGCCGACATCGCTTTCCGATTCCTGCCCGGCGCACCACGGGGCCGAAACAAGAGTGGCCGTGGCAAGCAGGAATGTCGGCCATGACGCGACCCTGCGGCCCGAAACGGTGGCAATGCGCTTCCTCATCCGGTCATGCTCCGCGCAATTCAAGGTCAATCTTACCGTTGTTTGCCATTTGAGTTCCATCTGAAAGGTGATATAATATCGACCCTTTTTCCCCTTTGGCCTTGCGCCTGGCACTGGAGTTTATGACCCTTAACATCACTGAACTTGAATCGGTTATCCCGGAGATTCAACTTGCCGTTCGCGGTTCCATTCTTACGGGTGTCGAAAGTCCCGATCAATGGACCTGCATTCTTTCCTTCTCCAGCGTTGACGGCGGGCCCGTGAAGCGGGTCTTCTTCTCAAGGCGTCCCAGGCTGACCAGGTTAAACCTGCTTCCGGACGGCTGGACCTCGCCCGCGCAGAACATCGGTCGCCGGTCAATCGAGGCCGTAAAGTTCGTCGATGCCGTCTCCCGTGCATTGAAGGGCGCCGAGGCGGGTCCGATGAGGACCCGTTTCCGTGACCGGGTCGTTTCGATGGAAATGTATCTGCCGAAGGATTCGGGCCGTTCGGACGGGTCGGATGACCAGCCGGTCAGGATGTTCCTGCTTTTCGAATGCACCGGAATGCATGCGAATCTGTTTCTTCTCGATGAGAGGCAGGTCATTCAGGCAGTGTTCGGGCGTTCGACGTCGCGCAGGCGTCCCCTGGACGTCGGCTGCAGGTACCAGCAGCCCGCCGAAATCGAAGGGCCCAGGCCTGTCGGGCGGCGTGTCGATGTGATGCGCTTCGTAAGGTCGGACATGTCCCTGGGACATCAGATAAGCGAAATGTACGATCCCCTGGATCAGGTTGACGACCGCAAGCGCGAGCTTTCCTCGCTTGCCGAGGAACTGTCGTTCGTGGTCGAGGAAAGGCGCAAGGTTGCGGAGTCGGTTCGCAGGGATCTGGCCGAGCCGGTTCGTCCGGGGCGGCCTGCGGATCTTCCAGAGCGTCTGCGGGAACGGCTTGACCGCGTCGATTCAGAGGTGCGCGAGCTTCAGGAACTGCTTCATGGCGTACGCAAGGGCGACGTCAGCGTTTTTGATCGCGCGACGGAACTTGTTACAGAGTACCGCGCGAAGATCCAGGAAATCGAGCGTCGCAGGGCTGAACGTCCGGCCCGTCCCGACTGGAGGCCGCGTGAAGGCGGATACCAGCGCCGCGACGACTCGCCGCGTCCACCCAGGGAAGGCGGTTACAAGCCGCGCGAAGCCGGACACCAGCGCCGCGACGATTCGCCGCGTCCACCCAGGGAAGGCGGTTACAAGCCGCGTGAAGGCGGATACCAGCGCCGCGACGATTCGCCGCGTCCACCCAGGGAAGGCGGATACAAGCCACGCGAAGGCGGATACCAGCGCCGCGACGACTCGCCGCGTCCGCCGCGTGAAGGTGGATACAAGCCTCGTGAAGGCGGCGCTCGCGGAACGCGGTCGGCTTCGGGTCGCACCGTCCGCCGGTCAAAGTGACCACGTCATCTGCGATGGATCGTTTTCTATTAAGTCCAGTTTGAATCAGTCGAGGGTCTGCCAGGACTTTCCAAGCGTTCCGTGCTTCACG